>JAEEGL013226979.1_pt1 | contig 35699 bp, 29 predicted proteins | sample 9134231 | NCBI WGS metagenome assembly JAEEGL01 (sample SAMN16246548, study PRJNA631951) | gut metagenome | biome: gut microbiome; feature: rumen; material: fiber-attached | host: Bos | place: Iran: Karaj | collected 2018-10
ATGGTCAAAGAAATTCGGAATCGCCTAGAACTGTTGGGGTAAAGGAGAATCCGTTGTGTTTATGCTTTGACCTGGAGGATATGAGTCATTACTATTCCCGTCCGGCATAACGCTTCTCCTTTTTAAGTGATTTGATAGTTACTAACTTAAAACTTTTGTCTGAGGTTGTCAATAAATTTTTTTTACTCACCGTCGGGATTGACGTGAACCATTACGTGCTTTACGCTGGGGAAATTATTTTCTATTGCGTCGTGCACGTCTTCCGCGATTTTATGTGCGATAAGCAGTGTACTGTTGCGGTCCACTGAGATTTCTACATCAACATAAACTTTATTGCCGAACATACGCGTGTTAAGCAAATCAATACCCATTACTCCGGGCTTTTTTAAAATAAGATCTGAAATTTCTTCTTCAAATTCCTTTCCGCAGGAAGTATCCAGCATCTTTTTCAATGAATCCAGTATTATTTCAACAGCAAGTTTAAGTATAAAAACGCAAATAACAAGACTTGCGATTGAATCCATTACAGGAAAACCGAGTTTTGCCGCACCAATTCCCAAAAATGAACCTGCAGAAGAAAAAGCGTCTGACCTGTGATGCCAGGCATCCGCTTTGAACGCCTCAGAATCAAGCTTTTTAGCATAATACATTGTGTACTGGAACATTGCTTCCTTGCTTATAATTGAAACAACCGCCGCTATCAGCGGCAAGAACGTAGGTACGGGAATATGGCTGTAATCACCTGAAAAAATGGTTTTGACAGCACCCCACCCGATTTTTATACCAGTACCACCGAGTATAAGCCCAAGCAGAAATGTAGCTACACATTCAAAACGCTCGTGGCCGTAAGGATGTTCAGGATCTGCACTTTGTTGGGCAAGTTTTACGCCTATAAAAGCGATGAAAGTCGCAATTACGTCGGACATTGAGTGTACCGCATCCGAAATCATAGCACCTGATTTTCCGTATATACCGGAAAAGAACTTGAAAGCCGAAAGTACAAAATTCCCAATAATCCCGATAAAAGAGAGGCGGTTAATTATTTTTTTATTCTGTGCCGCTGATTCATACATAGCCCATCTCCAATCATCTGCATTATCTGACAGTATCGTAGCATATTACGCTGTCTTTGCCGAATTGATGCTGTTTGCATTTACCAATCATCCACCTGTAATTATATTCGTAAATACCGTCACCTTTTCCACCGGTTGTGAGCAAATCCTGAACACCGTCGGCAAGTTCGTCAAAAAGCGAAATGTCGTCAAAATCCTGTGCGTGTCCGTGCAGAATCCTGTCGGCTTCGGCTTTTACAAATGAAATGCTTTTAAGGTTTTCCAAAAAAACGGAGAGAGGCAGACATTCTTCCAGTTGCATCCACAAATGATGGTTTATACTGTCACCGGTAAAGAGAACGCGGTCTTCTTCCAGCAGCAGGCAAATTCCTCCTGCAGTATGACCGGGAAGAAAAATAACTCTCAAAGTAAGGTTCCCCAAGTCGATTTTTTCACCGTTGCTGAGAGGTTTAAAAGGTGGCATTTTACGATTTGTTGTACGGCAGAGTTCAAGAAATTCCTCATGCTGCGTCTGTTTTGCAGCCAGAACATTGTCCGCAGGGTTCATATAGGCTTCGTTAAAATAGATATTACCAAAAATATGATCACAGTGTCCGTGCGTATTTATTAGTATGAGGGGCAGGTCCGTAATTGTGCGTACAACGGAGTATACATTCTCATAGCCGTTCATCGTATCAATGACCGCGGCTTTTTTTGAGCCGGTTACGAGATAACCTGATGCCTGTCCAAAGTCATCAAGCAGATAAATATGTTCACTAAGCTGTTTGGTACTTATTCTTTTTTGCATAAATATGATTATACTGCTTTTCTCCAACAAAGACAAATTCAGGACAAGGACGGAAAACTAAACAAAAATACACTGTCAGTCTTTACCAGAATGCAATAACATAGTACAATATCTATGGTGGGAGATAATCCAGCATACGGGGTAACAAAATGAAAAAGCTGATGATTGCAATTTTAGTATTGTTTGTCCTTACAGCAGGGTTGTTTGCACAAGAAGCCGAAAACGCCCGCCCTTGGGAAGAAACCATCCGCCGTATAGAAAACGGTAAGACACCGAATACAAACAACACATACTCTGTGGAGATTCTTTATTATCCTTACAGCCACGAAGCGTATGTCACTTATGTAATCTTTGATGCATTGTATCAGGAAGAAGAAGCTGTATCCGTTGTTTCCGATGTTGCTAAACGGCTTAGATCCGAATTCGGATATGACAGATACGGTTATTCGTCAGATGCAACAGTCCGCTTTGATAACGAAAAACACCTCGCGAGATACCGGATAAATATAGTCTTCCTGCAAAACGATAATAACTGAAAAAAATATAAAAAAACTCAGAAGGTCAATTGATGGATACACAGGCAGTGATTAAAAACTTACATCCGTTAGAGATTAAGGTATTACGTACATTTTCAACCAAAGACGGATTAACTTCAGAACTATTGCAAAAAGAATTGGGTTATAAGGAAGGACATGCTAACCAGGCTTTTTCATGGCTTTCCGGTAAAAATCTTGCAGTAGTGGCGGAACGGAAACCGCATACTTATTTTGAAATAACCGATTTTGGAAAAAACTATGCAAAGGAAGGCACTCCCGAAGAAAGAATAGTAAATTTTCTTAAGGAAAAAGGGCCCCAAGCCTTGCCTCAGATTGCCGCTGCGTTGAATATTGAAAATAAGGATGTAGGTAGTGCATTCGGTCAGCTTTCAAAAGAAAAAGTTCTTCAAATGGATGCCGAAAAGAAAGCCGCTTACACAGGCAATCCGCTCCCAAAAAGAATTGAAATTGCCAAAAACCTTTTGGACAGAGCTGCCAAAGCAGAAAACAGCTGCCTTGATCAGGACAACTTGAACGAAGAAGAAAAGGCTGTTATTGCAACACTCGCAAAAAAACGTGGTGCAGCAGATTCTCCTTTTAAGATTATTGAACGTGAAACCGTAGTATATAACCTTACAGCTGATGCAGAAGTAATTGCGAAAGCTCTTAAAGATGCAGGTGTTACAGGTGAAGAAACCGGTATGCTTACTTCAAAGATGCTTGCAACCGGCGAGTGGAAAAACACCACATTCCGCGGTTACAACATTGCGATTCCGCCTGCAAGAATTATTCCCGGACGCACAAACGCCTATGTTTCATTTTTGGAAAGTGTAAAAGACAAACTGGTTTCCATTGGTTTTGAAGAATATGACGGTCCGCTTGTAGAAACCGAATTCTGGAACTGCGATGCTCTGTTCATGCCACAGTTCCATGCGGCGAGAGATATCCACGACGTATATTCAATTAAAAACCCTACACATGCAAAGAAGATAGAAGAGCCTTATCTGTCAAACGTTGCTGCTGTCCACAAAGACGGTGGTAACACAGGCAGCCGCGGCTGGAATTATGCTTTTGATAAAGATTTTACACGTCATCTGATTTTACGCAGTCAGGGAACCGTTCTTTCTGCACACAAACTTGCTTCAAAACCGAAAATCCCCGGCAAGTATTTTGGTATTGCACGTTGTTTCCGTTATGACAAAGTTGATGCAACACACCTTTCCGACTTTTACCAGACAGAAGGTATTGTTCTCGGTGAAGAAGTAAATCTTAAAACCCTGTTGGGATTCCTGGAAATGTTTGCTGTTGAGATTGCCGGTGCAACCGAAGTAAAATACGTTCCCGGATACTTCCCGTTCACCGAACCTTCTGTAGAGGTTCATATCAAGCACCCTGTATTGGGATGGTTCGAACTTGGCGGTTCCGGCATTTTCAGACCGGAAGTTACAAAGGCTATGGGAATTGACTGTCCTGTTCTTGCATGGGGTATCGGTATTGACCGAATGGCACTCATGGCATTGGGGCTTAACGACTTGCGCGAATTATTTAGTACAGATATTGAACAAGTTCGTCTGAGAAAAGCCAGATACTAGAACAATTCAGCAAAGCGGGCATTTGCGGCGGCGGCAAGGCTTTCTGCCTTTACAAGAATCTGCCTGCCTCTTTGCCCTGCGCTGACTGATATAAAATCGAATAGTTCTGCTGTTTCGTCTATAAAAGTCTGATATTTTTTCTTCATGCCCAAGGGCGAACATCCGCCCCTTATGTATCCTGTAAGACCAAGCAACTCGTCCTGTTTTACCGGCAGAATTTCTTTTGAATCGGTCAACATTCTGACTTTTTTCAAATTCACTTCCTGATCGGCAGGTACACAAAACACGAATATTTCTTTGTTGTTGTTACGCATAACGATTGTCTTGAAGACTTGTTCCGGCGGTAGTCCTGTTTTTTTAGCCGCAGTTACCGCGTCCGAGTTTTCTGCGTCATATTCGTATTCCCGTACCTCATATGGGATAGACAGATTTTCGAGGATACGCATTGCATTAGTTTTCTTTTCGGATGGCATGGATTCAATCCTGTATATATGGAGCAAAAAGCTCTTCAAAGTCTTTTTGTGTATTTGCGGCGACAATTCGGGTTCTCAGCTGGGAACTGCCTTCAAGCCCTTTTGAATAGGCGCAGAAGCGTTTCCGCATCTCACGGCATGCAGGAATCTCACCTTTTTCCTGAATAAGAATCCGCAGTTCCTTCATGCCGGCTCTTATCCTGATTTGCGGGGCAGTATCCATTGCCACGCCGGTTTGCAAAAAATGGCGGGTTTCCTCGAATACAAACGGATTCCCCATTGCGCCGCGCGCAAACATTACACCATCGACATTTGTCTGCTCAATTACGTCTTTGACGGCTTGCGGTGAAAAAATGTCGCCCGATGCAAAAACAGGAATCTGACCCGCGATATGTTCTGTCAGTTTTGCAAGTAATGACCAGTCAGCCTTGCCCTCGTAACCTTGCGCGCGGGTTCTGGGATGCATCGTGATTGCGGCGGCACCTGCCTGAACTACGGCTGTAGCTGCTTGTTTCCATGTAAGGTTTGAGTAGTCCCAGCCTGAGCGGATTTTTACGGTAACCGGAACTTCCCCGTTAACGGCATCAACTACGGCTTTTGTGACTTGATAAAGCTGTTCAAAATCTCTTGTAAGTGCAGAGCCTGCGCCTGATTTTACGATTTTAGGTACAGGACAACCTGCGTTTATATCAATTACTTCGGGATGGGCTTTTTGTATAACAATACCGGCAGCTTGTGCCATAATTTGAGGATTGCCGCCAAAAATCTGTACAGCATAGGCTTTTTCGTTTTCGGCACGCTTAAGCAGCTGTTCTGTTTTGACAGAATTGCGTACAAGAGCCTCTGAAGAGACCATTTCCGTACAAGTAAAATTTGCGCCGCCTTCTATACAGACGTAACGGAACGCACAATCGGAATAACCTGCAACAGGTGCCAAAAAAAGATTGCCTTCCAAGTGCAGGTTTCCGATTTTCAGAGGATGATAAAGACTGGTCTTTGTGTTTTTCATTAATTTGGCAGACGGAAGAACTTGCAGCTGTTTTCCCACAATTGGTCTGCAAGTTTTTCCATATCCATGTCCAGCAGGTCTGCAAGAAATCGAACCGTTGATTTGATGTATGCAGGCATGTTTCTGTTGTTACGGAATTCGGCAGGTACCATGAACGGACTTTCGGACTCAACCAAAATACGGTCGAGAGGGACGTTCAATACTGTTTCGTGCAGATTGCGCGTATTGCGGTATGTGACGTTTCCTGCAAAAGAAAAATAAATTCCATCGAGTTTTTGATTGCCCAAAATCTCTTTTGCATAGTTGGCGTCTTCTGAGTAGCAGTGGAGAACGGCACCTGCAGAAGGCATTCGCTCAGAGAGAATGTCCAGCACATCTTTTCCCGCATCCCTGTTATGGATGATGACAGGAACATTGTTCTTTTCTGCAAGTTCCAGCTGTGTTATGAATAACTCTATCTGTGAACGCTTGTCACCGAATTTTTTAAAATAGTCCAAGCCTGTTTCGCCCAATGCAACAACATTCGGCAGGGACAGAGATTCTTCAATAGTTTGAATCCAGTTTTTCCCGGGATTTGTAACTTCAGAAGGTGCTACACCGACAGCATGATAAACATTCGGTAAAGATTTGAGGTTTGGATAAATTTTTTCAAAATCCATTAAACTATTGCATATACTGACGATTCGGTTAACCTGAGACATTTTTGCTTCTTGGACAACACGAAGTTGTTTAATGGGGTCTTCATAAATAAGCCCGATATGAGCGTGAGTATCAAAAAATTGCATGCTTTCTTCCAGATAAGATGATATAGAACCTAATACTCGTTACGGTTCCATTAAAAGGATAACATGGTCTTTGTGAGTTGTCAAATTTTTTACAGAATTTGCAGTACAACGTGGACAAGTGCTTTTATGACAAAAGCGCTGAACCATGCAATACCACACTGCAAGAGGACGATTCCTGCCGCCCACTTATGTCCGAGTTCACGTTTTATTGAGGCGATTGCGGCAACACAAGGCGTGTACAAAAGACAAAAGACGAGCATAGCGGCACAAGCCTCAGGGGTCATTGATGCGAGCAGAAGTTCCTTTGAACCGAACAGAATCGAAAGTGTAGAGACAACGCTTTCTTTTGCGATAAAGCCGGATATCAGTGAAACAGAAAATTTCCAGTTGCCGAATCCAAGAGGAGTAAATAACGGTGCGATAACACCGGCAAGCATTGCCAGAATACTTTTCTGTGAATCAGTCACTACGTTCAGGTGTGTGTCAAACGTTTGCAAAAACCAGATTGCTATTGTGGCAAGAAAAATTATGGTAAATGCACGCTGTAAAAAGTCCTTTGACTTGTCCCACAAAAGCAGGACAACATTCTTTAATCCCGGCAGCCTGTAGTTGGGCAGTTCCATTACAAACGGAACCGGTTCACCTTTAAAGGCTGTGTTCTTAGTGATAAGCGCAAATATTATTCCTGCGATGATTCCGCCGAAATAAAGCAGAATCATTATTAACCCGCTGTATTCGGGAAAGAATGTGTTTGTAAAAAAGCCGTATATAGGCAGTTTTGCCGTACAGCTCATAAAAGGAATCATCATGATTGTCATTTTTCGGTCACGCTCCGAAGGCAGTGTCCGGCTTGCCATAACACCGGGAACTGAACAGCCGAAACCGATAAGCATAGGAACGATACTTCTGCCGGAAAGTCCGATTTTTCGGAGCAGCTTGTCGGTAATAAAGGCAACACGCGCCATATAGCCGGTATCTTCGAGCAGTGATAGAAAAAAGAACAGAGTAACGATTACAGGAAGGAAACTCAGTACACTGCCAACACCGTTAAAAATACCGTCAATAATAAGGGAATGAAGTACCGGATTTATCTGCAAAGCTGCAAGTCCGTTATCCGCCATTGAGGAAAGCGCACTCAGGATGTTTTCCAACCCTTCCTGCAACCAAGCACCTATAGTGTTGAATGTCAGATAAAAAACCAAGGCCATTATCAGCATAAAAAGGGGAACAGCCGTGTATTTGCCGGTTAGAATCCGGTCAATTTTTTTGCTGCGTATACTTTCCTTGCTTTCTTTAGGTTTTACCACGCATTTTTTTATCAATTTCCGTATGAACGTATAACGCATATCTGCAATAGCGGCTGCCCGGTCCAGACCGCGTTCTTCTTCCATTTGCAAAATGATGTGTTCCAAAAGCTCTTTTTCGTTTTTACCCAGATTAAGAGCTTCCATGATTCTTTCGTCACCCTCAATAAGCTTTGTGGCTGCAAAACGAATCGGGATACCTGCTTCTTCCGCATGGTCGTAGAACAGGTGGATAATGCTGTGCAAAGCCCTGTGGACAGCACCGCCGTTTTCTGATTCGTCACAAAAATCAAGCCTGCCCGGTCGTTCCTGAAATTTAGCAACGTGAACCGCATGATCTATGAGTTCTTTTATACCTTCGTTGCGTGCTGCTGAAATCGGGATAACAGGAATACCGAGCATGTCTTCCATTTCGTTTATATGGATTGTACCGCCATTTCCGCGCATTTCATCCATCATGTTTATTGCTAGAACCATGGGCTTATCCAGTTCCATAAGCTGCATCGTCAGATAAAGATTGCGTTCTATGTTTGTGGCGTCAACTATGTTTATGATTCCCCTGGGGTTTTCTTTCAGTATGAATTCACGCGAAACAATCTCTTCGCTTGTATATGGAGAAAGTGAATAAATGCCGGGCAGATCCGTAACAAGAGTATCGGGCATGTTTTTTATAGCACCACTTTTTTGGTCTACTGTTACACCCGGAAAGTTACCTACATGCTGGTTTGCACCCGTGAGCTGGTTAAAAAGCGTTGTTTTACCGCAGTTCTGATTGCCTGCAAGCGCAAAGGTTATTTTCTCACCGGCAGGAATAGGATTTTCATCAGCTTTTACATGATATTTTCCACCTTCACCGATACCGGGATGGTTTTTTGTTGAGGCAGGAGTTGTAAGTTTTTGGATATCAGGTGATTCTTTCACACTGTCAATTTGTGAGACAGTTATTTCTTCTGCATCAGCCAGACGCAGTGTAAGTTCATATTCGTATATTTTGAGTTCTATAGGATCGCCCATCGGTGCAAATTTGATAACCTGAACTTCGGTACCGGGAATGAGACCCATATCCAAAAAATGCTGTCTGAGTGCACCTTCGCCACCGACATTCATAATCCGGGCTTTTTGTCCAGGGATCATATCTTTTATAGTCATGCTGATTGTCCTTACAATTAAATAAGTAGCACTTACTACTTTTTTTTTCAAGGTGACATATCCTGCATTTTTGTGTTCAAAAACGGGTTATGTAATTGACAAATTGGAGATTTGACCTATAATTCAAAGTATAACAATAACGTGTAATTCTGAGATTAGACTATATAGGAGAGCAAGCTTGAGTAGTATACGTTTTAAGATCCTTGGTGTTGTTGTTGGAATTCTGTTTGTTGCAATGGGTTTTCAGAGCTTTTTTTCATTTATGCAGGCAAGGAACACTTTGCAGGATTCAGTAACTTTGACTTTGGAAACGGTTTCTTCTAAGGTAGAAACGCAGATTATCGACATGAACAACACGCATCTTACGATGCTCCGTGCTCTGGCGCATTTACCGTTCATCGGCAATCCTAATATTTCTCTGCAGGATAAATGTGCTGAACTTGCTGCACTAACAACACTCGATCCTGCTACATATGTAAATATAGCCTTTTATGACAAGGAAGGTTACACAATTTATGGTGATTATGGTACAAGGGTCGATTTCAGTGACATGGAATACGTCAAGCAGGGTCTTTTAGGTAAAGAATTTGTTTCGGATCCTGTTATTTTTTCTGCGGCGGATATGGCAGGTCGTTCAGACGACGGTACACACGTCGAGGATCTGCAGACCGATGTACAAAGTCTGTTGTTCTATGCTGTTCCGGTCTACAATCCCTCAAACACAGTGGAAGGTGTTCTTGTTGGTATTGTAAACGGAAGCTGCTTTGGGGACATTGTACGCGAAATCGATGTTGGAGCTGGTCATCACCCGGCAATCATAGCCAGAACAACTGCGCAGATTTTTGGATTTACAGCCAATGAAGGCGACAGTTACATAAATATCAGGGAATTATTTGATTCCGAAGAATTTGCTGAAACAAAAGCTGATCTTCTTACAGGTACCGAAAAACGCGATGTTTTTGTTTATCCCGGTGTAAACAAGAAAACAATCATAGAATACATGCCTGTAAAAGGTACTACATGGTCAATCCTTGCAGCCGTTCCTTACGTATATTATTTTGGACATCTCTCAAGACTTATTCTGTTTTCTATCATAAGTTTTCTTGTAGGTATCGTACTTTCATTCCTGTTTGTTATTCCGGTAATTCGTGCAATAGTCAGACCACTTAAGCGCGTAAGCGGTTCAATAAACGAAATTGCAAGTGGTAATGCTGATCTGACAAAGCGTATCGAAGTCAATGTTAATACAAAAGACGAAGTCGGCTCGGTAGTTGTAGGTTTTAACACATTTACAAACAAATTGCAGTCAATTCTTTCCAATATAAAGAACTCACAGGACAAGCTTGAATCTGTCGGACATGACATGGACAAAAGTACACAGGACACAAGCGCGTCAATCACTGAGATTATCGCTAACATAGAAAGCGTTCACAAACAGATAGTTACACAGAGCGACAGTGTTCATCAAACGGCGGATTCGGTCAATCATATCTCGGCAACGATTTCTGCACTTGAAAAACTTATTGAGAACCAGTCTAACGGTGTAGCCGGTGCTTCTTCCGCAGTTGAGGAGATGATGGCAAACATTGAGTCGGTAAACAATTCGGTAGACAAGATGGCATCATCTTTTGACCGCCTTATGGTAGATACACAGAACGGTTCTTCCAAGCAGGAAGACGTAAGCCGCAAGGTTGAACAGATTGTAACACAATCCGAGATGCTGCAGGAAGCAAACATGGTAATTTCGAACATCGCGGAACAGACAAACCTTCTTGCTATGAACGCTGCAATCGAGGCTGCTCATGCGGGTGATGCCGGTCGCGGATTCAGCGTAGTTGCGGATGAAATACGTAAACTCTCCGAAACTTCAACAGCCCAATCAAAGAAAATCGGAAATCAGCTTAATGCGATAAAAGACTCAATTTCACAGGTTGTGCTTGCTTCGAAGGAATCCAACAGCGCGTTTGTTTCCGTATCGAATGCCATAAAAGATACAGACGAACTTGTAAGACTGATTAAATCTGCAATGGAAGAGCAGACTGCCGGTTCAAAGCAGATTAACGAGGCTTTGCGCGAGATGAACGGTAGTACAGTTGAAGTTCGTACTGCCAGTCACGAAATGGCAGGCGGCAACAAGCAGATTCTTGAGGAAATGAGCCATCTTCAGGAAAGCACTGAGATTATGAAGCAGAGTATGGAAGAAATGTCCATTGGTGCAAAGCAGATTAATGAGACCGGTGCTTCGCTGAGTGAGATTTCCCGAAAACTGAAAGATTCAATCAACCAGATCGGAAACGAAATAGACCTGTTCAAAGTTTAATCTTTTGTTGTATTGAAACATGAAAATTTTTATTATTTCTGATCTTCACGGCAGTGCTCTTGCCTTTGAAAAAGCGGTAAAGGCTTTTGAGCGCGAAAATGCGTCGCTTATGGTAATATGCGGTGATTATCTGAACCACGGCCCAAGAAACCCTCTGCCCGAAGGACACGACACAAAAGCTCTTGCCGCCGCATTGAACAGTATGAAATCAAAAATCTGCGGAATACGCGGCAACTGTGACAGCGAAGTTGATCAGATGATGCTTGATTTTCCCGTAACGGAAGCTTCGTGCAGAATAATGCTTTTGGGCTGCGGCACAAAAAAACAGGCTGCACCGTCCGGCTGCATATTTGTGCATCACGGGCATCTTTATACACGGCAAAAAGCGGCGGAACTAACGGAAAAAGGCGCAATAATAGTGAGCGGACACACGCATGTACCCGTGCTTGAATACGAGAATGAACGCTATTTTGTGAACCCCGGCTCCATAAGCCTGCCAAAGGAGAACAGCTTTGCCGCTTATGCCACCATTGAAACTGATGAGACCGGCGCAATAAACGGCATTTATCTTAAAAAGCTGGACGGTACAATCTTTTCAAGTATGAGCTTCTAGCCCATCAATTCATCTGCGAGCTTTTCAAGTTGGGAAACCGTTTCGTCCTTTACGGAAATCTTAATTGTAACCTTGTTCTGCGCATACGTAATATTACTGCAGCCAGAAAGCATAGCCGCCATCTCTTTTGCTGCGGCAGGACCCCAAGAACCGTTTTCTATAAACGCAACCGTTTTATTCTGAAAGTTGCGCTCTGTCAGGTGCTCAATAAACTCGCGCATCTTTGGGAAAACTCCACCGCAGTATGTGGTTGTGGCAAAAACAATCTTTCCGTAACGGAACGCGTCTTCTACACATTCGTATATGTCTTCGCGCGCAAGGTCGCTTATCGCAACCTTTGGGCAGCCTTTTGACCGCAGGATTTCGGCAAGTTTTTCGGCGGCCTTTTTTGTATTACCGTATACTGAAGTATATGCAATAACAATGCCTTCGCTTTCTGTTCCGTAGGATGACCATGTATTGTATGTATCCAGATAATAACTTATGTTGTCGTTCAGAACCGGACCGTGCAGCGGGCAGATTGTCTTGATATCGAGCGGTGCCGCTTTTTTTAGAAGCTGCTGAACAAACGAGCCGAATTTGCCTACAATGCCAAAATAGTAGCGGCGTGCCTCACACGCCCAGCCTTCCGGGTCGTCGTAGTCGAGTGCGCCGAATTTGCCAAAGCCGTCAGCGGAAAACAGAACCTTGTCCGTTTTGTCGTAAGTCATGATGACTTCCGGCCAGTGTACATTTGGGGCAGTAATGAACTGGAGCGTGTGTGTGCCGAGTTCCAGAACGGAATTGTCGGCAACTACGACCTGTCGGTCGGCAAAAGCCGTTTCAAAGTAGCTGTTCATTATAACAAACGCCATTTTTGAAGCAACGATTTTTGCTTCGGGATAGGTTTGCGCAAAGCGAAGAATATTCGCAGAATGATCCATTTCCATGTGCTGAACAACGAGATAGTCCGGTTTGCGTCCGTTCAGTGCGGATTTAAGGTTTGCGAGCCATTCATCGCCGAAGTTCGCGTCTACCGAGTCCATAACGGCTATTTTTTCATCAAGAATTATATAAGAATTGTATGACATTCCGTTTGGAACGTCGAACTGTCCTTCAAATAAGTCAATTTTATGATCATCTACACCAATATATTTTATTGAATCCGAAACTTTCATATTTCCTCCGAAGTGAATTATAGCATACATTCCGCATAAATACCAAACAAGCCTTTTTTTAAAATCTGATTAAAATTGATTTAAAAACTTGTATTATTATTAATAATATCATATTATCGAATTTGGTTTGAAGAAAAACGCAGTTTTATTCATATTTCTTTTCTCTTTTATTCTGATTTCCTGCGGAGGCGGTGGTGGCGGCGCAGGTGGTGCCAGTATTCCCGCCAGCGACTATACCACGCACAACAACGGCGGTTGGGGCGGCGGCGGCAATTCCGGAGGAGCAAACGGCGGTTCAGGCGGTAACGGCGTAAACACTACCGGCGGCACACCTCTTGTAATTGACCACTATACCTATGGCGGAAATACATATACAAGCACACAAATAAACGAATTAATTGCAGCCATCCAGAATGACGGTTCAATATCCAACACTGTTATTACAGTTCAGTTTTACGTTGTGGGCGATTCAACCCCGCGGCAGGCACGCGTTACAAAAGGCAGCACAAAGGTAGAGAAATTTGAGCACCAGTACAAGGCAACCTGTACAAACACCCAAACATCCAGCATTTTTACCAGATACTTCTACCATGACAGCGGATTAAACCTTTCTGCTGAAACAACCACACCTAACATGTCGTGGCTGTGTGCGCAGAACGGAGTAACATACGGCAGCTTTATAAACGGTTTTCAGGGCGATATTACGCTCTCCACAGTGTTCGGCACACCGAACTGTGATATAAACTTAACTTCGCCATCACCGAATGCCAGCAATATATATGAAATTAGCAACTTGAACGACAGTTTTACATTCGGAATAGCAATGAATGGTGGTGGTGATTTTCCTGACGGAACGACATTTGCATGGCAGGTACCTGGAAATACTCCTTTCAGCGGAACATCAGGAACAATCACAAAAACAATTGCTGAATATGGTTTGAGCGAAAACTCTCTCGGAACTAATACATCCAATGCCAGTGACCTGATAATACTGTGTACCGTATCTATACCGGGAGAGCCGCAGTTTATTAAAAGCAAGACTATAAAGGTATTCAAGAAAGTTACTCTGCCGGCTATTACCGTAAGTCTGGACAGCAAGCCTTCAACTGCAGGAAGTAGTTTGCCGTATAAAGTTTATGATCCCTCATCCGATCAGTTCATTTTTAAAGCCCAAAGACAAGACGGAGTAGCGAACTTCCCGGCAAACACTACTTTCAGCTGGAAAATAAACGGTACTTCAGTTACTGCTAATCCGGCAACACCAGATAGAATAACGGTACCTGCAGCAATACTCAGCGGTATAAGCTCAGACAGCTCTCTTGCGACAACCTTGAATGTAGAATGTGAAATTGACCATGACGACAAAATCAATTCAACACAAACTACAAGCAACAACTCAAATAGTGTATATCAGGTTACAATACCGCCAATAACAATCGGCATGACAGGCCTTTCTACAACTCATCCTACAACTCCCGACGGGGCTTATCGTCTTGGTCCCAGCGATATGACCAAAACATTCATATTTAATGCAAACGGTACTAATATCCCGAATGATGCAGTATATACCTGGGAGGTGGTCGAAAACGGAGCACAACTGGCAAGCGGTACTGATATACAACAAATAACACCGACTGTTAAAGCTTTGCGGAATAACAACGACAATGTTCCAACATCTACTGAAACTCTGACAATCAAATGTACAGTTAGCCACCCGAATTTATCTGGCAGTCAGAGCGACACCGCTACTGTAAAATTTGCATCGCCGCAAGCATTCCCTACCACACCAACAGCATCGGAACCTACGGCAAACTTTACTCTTGACTATGATACAGCCAACGATGTGATACAAGTTCATTCATTTAATTGGAATGACACTTTTACCGTCACAATTAACACCGCCGGTCTCCCATCTGATTGTAACTATAGGTGGACAGGTATACCGGTAGCAGGTTCGAATGACACCACAACCATTACCAATAACACAGGTTCAATAGATGTAACAATAAAAGATTTTTATACAACAGGCGATACCCCAAAAACTACATTCGGAGATACTACCAAAATCATTTATTGTTATGTAAGTGCACCCGGTTGTTCCGAAAGTTCAAGAATTGATATACCTTTCCATTTCACTTATAACCCTAAATATGGTAGTAAGAATGGTGGTCCAAATGCTGTTGGTGATATAGTATTCAGCGATGGCTCGGCAAGTCCTTATACGAATTTTACTAATGCACATCCTATGATTGATGACCTAAAAAACGCTGCTGTTGCAGTAATTTTCTATGCAGGATCAGGTGGATCCTATCTAACTGATGGCAGGACACTCGGTGTTGGATTACAGCAGGGACAAGAAAGTTGGGCTGATGTTGAGAGCGTAGCTTATAGGTATGGAGTTACTACTAACGGAACTGGAGCTGAAAATATGACTACGATAAAGAATCTTTCAGACTATGGTAATGGATTAAAGTATACTGCTTTCCGTTGGGCGGATGAATATAGAAACACAGAACAAACATATTTCAGCGGTTGGTTTCTTCCTAATTCAGATGAAATGTTTGAACTTGTTACTGTTAAGAACACAGTTAACCTCGCATTAACTAATCTTGGCGCAACTTCTATACAAAATGATGTTTATTACTGGTCATCAAATCAAGCTAACTCTCCAGGTAGTGCCTGGGCAATCTTGCCAGGAGACACTCCATCCAATAATTCTCAAGTAGAGTATCTTACCAATCATCTGTGTGCAGTTCATGAATTTTAATCATTCTCCTTGTCTGTGTATTAAAAATTTGTTGCATTATTAAAGTTTAATGATATACTTTTCATAGATGAAAAAAGTCCTGAACACACTTGACATTAAGAACCTTCCTCATAAAATCGCCTCGATATTCGTATAACATCAACAAAGATTAATTCTTTCACAAATGCCTTTTCGTGTTTACCTGTGCATATCCGAAAATGCTGTTATTTCCTGCGGTGGAGGCGGAGGAGGTTCGCCATCCGGAACATCTAATGGATCAAACACTGCAACAAACACGAACAACCCTGTGCAATCACCCACGAATGTACCATGGACTTTTGTAAGCTTTACAGGAAGCACAGTTACAGGCGGCAGCAAGTTTTCAAACAACGGATATACAGGGGTATTTGTTGATGGACGTACCATAACAATAAATAACTTTATAATGCTGGATTACGAAATAACACAAGCGGAATTTCAGGCAACCATGGAAGTTAATCCAAGTCATTTTAACGGAACTTCCGGCAAAGAAGCTGCTACAGGTGAAACGCAGGCTAACGGACCTGATGCTCCGCCGTCTGGTTCTAGCCGTGTCTGCCGTGATGGCTGCTATGAAAATTTAGCCTCGGATTGTTCCACTGCGTATCGGCGCGACCTCAGCCCGAACCTCCGTGGCAGCCGCTACCTTGGCTTCCGCGTCTGTCGCACTACAAATTAATGGGAAATTAGCTGGCAATTTAAAACAAACTGATATGTACCTGAAAAATTACATAGATTTTATACGATTAAATGTGTGATTAATTAAGTAACAGGTACCTGATATATATACTAAAAGCGGGCTGATACATAATGTACCAGCTGTCTGTTACACAGTGTATCAGGCACTATGTTACACAGTGTAACAAAAAATAAGTCTGTTACATTGTGTAACATAACAAAACATGCTATACTGTTTATTGTAGAAAGCAGTAAAGATCTGCTTTTCCCCGCCTTTTGGGGAATGCGAATTCCTAATCTAATTAGATTATTCGCAGCGTTCTAGCTAGATTATAAATCACAATCTAGCTAGATTATGGTGTCTAATCTAACTAGATTGTTCTCCTTATCACGAGCCTGTTCGGGTTTAAAGTAGCCAGCTATTTAAAACCGGAATAGCCAGCTACTTTAAACCGGAATACTAGGCTACTTAGATTTGAAATACTAAGCTACTTTGAACTGGAATACTAAGCTGCTTAAAAAAAAGTAGACAGCTATTTAAAAAAAAGTACGTAGCGAAAATATGTGACAATCTGAATAAAACATAATAAAAATAATTGTCAACATTGAAAATTCTGCTGTATAATATTCTTTATGAAAAGGCTTGCGATTTGTTTGTCTTTACTTGTTTTTGGAGTCCTGCTGTTTGCGCAGCAGTCATTTTTTGACAACTATGTGTATCAAAGCTGGAATGCATTCGGTTCACTCAATGGAACAAGTACAACTGATATAGTTCAGACTAAGGATGGCTATATAAATATCGGAACTTATGAAGGGCTTGCCCGTTTTGACGGATTAACGTTTACAACGCACAAAAGATCCGCCGGTAACGATTTGCAGTTTGTTTCCGTACGTGCAATACTTGAAGACTCCCAGGGGAACCTTTGGCTGGGCTCCAATGATGAGGGACTGCAAAAAATCACTCCTACTGAAAATAAAGTCTATACAACCCAGAACGGACTGCCAAACAACTCAATCCGCTGTCTTGCCGAAGACAAGCAGGGTAATGTGTGGATAGGAACAGCCGCAGGCGTTGTTTATATCACGCCCAAAGGACACATGATAACCCCGCAGTTTGAAGCCGGAACAGTTTCAAAAGGTATTATCGCAACCTGTTTTTACTGCGACATTAGCGGTAGAATGTGGCTGCTCACGGCAAACGAAAAAGGTTTGTTCTCTCTGGACGACGGCATATTCCGTACACGCCCGGAGCTGGATAAATACGACAATTACTTTGCAACCGCAATTTGTCAGGATGCACGCGGTGCCTACTGGGTAGGACTCGGTGATTACGGACTGATAAAAGTTGCGAACGGCAGAATGGAAGAAATTAAAACAGGTACAATAGCTGATCATGCGGCCACAAACGCATTTTATTCTACCGGTGACACAATTTGGATAGGTACTGAAAAAGGGCTTGTAGTTTACTGCAACGGAACTTTTTTTGAATACGAAGGAAGCGGACTTAAGAACGCAAAAATCAACAAAATCATCTGTGACCGCGAAAACAACATTTGGCTTGGAACGGATCGCAACGGCGTCGGCAAACTTACGCTCGGCAAATTCCGAATATTAAAGCTCGGTATTACCGTAAACAGCATTACGGAAGACCGCTCAGGAAGAATATGGGCAGGAACTGACAGCGGCGTCCGCTGTTATGAAAAAGACCGTGAAGTTGCAAATGACCTTACGGAATATACAAAAGGACTGCGCATAAGAGATGTAGAAGCTCTAAAGAACGGTGACATTCTTGTAAGCTGCTACACAAAGCCCGCACAACTCCGTTACGATGGCAAAACCATAAAAAACTGGTCAACGGATGACGGCCTTGCAGGTAATAAAGTGCGTGTTGCAATTGAGACAGATTCCGGGGACATGTATGTAGGTACCACAACGGGTTTGAGCATAATCCATCCTGACAACACCATAAAGAATTTCAAGCAGAAAAATGGTCTTGAGAACGAATATGTGATGGCATTGCACCAGGATACCAACGGCATAATCTGGATTGGAACCGATGGTGGCGGAATATACCTTATGAAAGATGAAAAAATAATTTCGCACATAACTTCCGAAGATGGTCTTGCAGGTAACGTAATTTTTAAGATAACACAGGATATAGACGGAGCTTTTTGGATTTGCAGCGGCAGCGGAATAACGCGTTGTCCCGATTTTGACAGCAGAACCGGTATGCCTGAGGTTTTCCAGAACATTGATTCTGAAAACGGAATAGAAACCGATTCCATGTTTCAGGTTCTTGCGGACGGCAGCAACAACCTCTGGATGACCAGCAACCACGGTATTTCTTCCGCTCCTCTCAATGACATTCTGGATACAGCAGAAGACTACCATAAAAAAGCAACCGTTAAGTTCTACAGCAGAAACGACGGACTTGATTCAGACGGTCCTACTTCTACCGCAAAAAGCATTGTTGACCGCCGTGGTCGCGTATGGTTTGCAATGGTAGACGGTATCGCGATTTATGACCCCGTAAATCTGTTTGAAAATGCAATAATGCCGCTCGTTCAGGTAGAGAGCGTTGTTGTTGACAACAACATGGTTGTAGACAACAAGCTTTACCAAAAGGACAACGGTACAATCATGCTCAAACCGGGAACAAAGCGTGTAGACATTAGTTATACAGGTTTGAGTTTTGACGCGCCGGAGCGTATCAAGTTTACCCACAAACTTTCGAACTTTGAAAACGATTTTAGTCCACCAAGTAACGCTCGTACAATGTCATATACAAACCTTACTCCTGGTAAGCACGTTTTTTATGTAAACGCGATAAACGGTGACGGTATTTATTCAAAACAGGCTGAAGCAGTACTGTTTGTTCAAAAGCCTTATCTGCATCAGCTGCCGGCGTTCTGGATAGTTTTGGTTATTGTTATAATGGGCGTTGTGTTCTTATTCTTCTATATGGATCAACAGAGAATCCTTCGCGAAAACATACGCCTTGAGCAAACCGTAAAGGAAAAAACCGCGGAACTTCAGCTTTCAATGGAAAAATCCGATCAGTTGCTGCGTGCCATCCTTCCGGCGGAGATTGCTGATGAACTAAAGGATGATGTACATTCAATTGCTCAGGATTTTGCCGATGTTACGATTTTGTTCTCGGATATAGTCGGTTTTACAAAAACCTCAAGTGGTCATACAGCTGCTGAGATTGTAAACGCCCTTAACGCGCTCTTCAGTAAATTCGATCTTAGGGCAACAAGCATGGGGGTTGAAAAAATCAAGACAATCGGAGATGCTTATATGGCAACGTGTGGTTTACCAACTCCAAACGAAAATCATGCTCTCGTAATGATTAAGTTTGCAAAAGGCATGCTTGAGGATTTAGCTGATTATAACAAGACTGCACAAATCAAATTTAATATAAGAATCGGTCTTAACAGCGGCCCTGTTACGGCAGGTGTTATCGGACGGACAAAGTTCATTTATGATATCTGGGGAAACTCCGTAAACGTTGCAAGTCGTATGGAAACAGCGGCGACTCCTGGCGGGATCCGTGTTTCCGAGACTGTTTATGAACATCTGCATAATACCGATATCAAGTTCAGCGAACCTGTTGAATGTGATATAAAGGGCAAGGGCAAGATGATTACTTATGATGTATTGTAAAAATATCTTGGAGGATGTATGAAAAAAAATCTGATTTTGATGGCGTTGTGTGTTGCTGTTTTATTAATTGTTGGCTGCAAAAAGGAAATAAAGAAAGATACAGTAAAAGTCGGACTTCTTCATTCTCTGAGCGGAACAATGGCAATAAGTGAAGTTCCTGTCAGGGATTCGGAATTATTGGCAATAAAAGAAATAAATGAAGCTGGTGGTGTTCTGGGTAAGCAGATAGAAGCAATACAGGAAGACGGTGAAAGTGATCCTAATACCTTTGCCGAAAAAGCCCGCAAGCTTTTGACGGATGATAAGGTTGTATCTGTTTTTGGCTGCTGGACATCTGCTTCGAGAAAAGCAGTCAAGCCGGTTTTTGAAGAATTGTTCGGGCTTTTATGGTACCCGATTCAGTATGAGGGAATGGAAGCAAGCCCCAATATCATGTACATGGGTGCTTCGCCGAATCAGCAGGTTGTTCCGGCTGTGGATTATTGTGTAAACAATTTTGGCAAAAAAGTGTACCTTCTGGGTAGCGACTATGTTTTCCCACGTACGGCCAACCGTATCATAAAAGCGCAGCTCGGTCAGATTGAGGGAGAATGTGTCGGTGAAATCTATGTTCCGATGGGACATACAAATTTTAATAGCATTATAGAAGATATTAAGCGCGAAAAGCCGGATGTTATCTTGAATACACTTAATGGAGACTCAAATATCTACTTTTTTAAGCAGATGCAGTTTGCAGGGCTGACGGCAGAAAAGCTCCCGATAATGAGTTTTTCAATCTCCGAGGAAGAAGTTAGCATAATAGGTGCCGATGTTCTTAAGAATCATTATGTTGCATGGAACTACTACGAAACAACCGAAACACCGCGTAATGCAAAGTTTGTTTCTGACTATAAATCCGAATACGGAAGCGACCGTGTTACAGGAGACCCTATTGAAGCCGGTTACATTGCCGTTTATATGTGGGCAGCCGCTTGCGAAAAAGCCAAGAGTTTTGACGTTGAAGATGTAAGAATGGCGGCAAAAGGTTTGAGTTTTACTGCACCTGAAGGTACTGTAACCATTGACGGTTCAAACCAGCATTTGTACAAACAAGTTAGAATCGGAAAAGTAAATGAGACCGGTCTTATTGATGAAATTTGGGCAACACCGGGAGCAATAAAGCCGGATCCGTACCTCAGTACTTACGAGTGGGCAAGGGGTCTGTAACCGCGTTTCATCTTTAACAGATAGTATGCGACTTATTTTTATACGCCACGGCGATCCTGACTACGCCAACGACAATCTCACTGAAAAGGGCAAAAAAGAAGTTGAACTCCTCACAAAGCGTGTGTCAGCATGGAAGGATATAACGCAAATTTATGTCTCTCCGATGGGGCGCGCAAAGGCAACCGCCGCACCTTCTTTGGAAAAACTTGGAATGAGAGCTACAGAATGTGAATGGCTGCAGGAATTCTATTATCACACTACATACCCAAAAAATATAAAGGACAAGTCCAAAGCCGGAAAGAGCACAATGTGCTGGGATCTTATGCCTGAGTACTTTTTGTCGGACAAAAAGTTTTTTGACAAGGACAAGTGGACAAAAAGCAACTTTATGAAAGGCGGTAACATTGCCGAAAAGTACCGGATGGTTTGTGACGGCATAGACGGAATTCTCGCCGAATACGGATATATAAGAAACAAAAAAGGTTTTTATGACGTTGTAAACCCCGTTCCGAACCACAACTGGTACGAACCGGTTGAAAAATACCACCTCAAATCAGTTAAAGACGACTATCCTAAAGAGCAGACTCTTGTTTTTTTCTGTCATTTGGGGGTTATGTTCGTAATTATCGCCCACTTTGTCGGAATGTCGCCCATGCAGCTGTGGCAGGGATTCTTCGTGGCTCCCACATCAATAACCGTTGTAAACAGTGAAGAACGTCTCAAAGATCAGGCATTCTTCCGCGTTGAGCGGCTCGGTGATACAAACCATCTTACAAACGGCGGAGAGCCAATTTCTTCTTCCGGCTACTTTGCCGACGTATTTTCCGAATAAATAAAATAAATTTTAGATTTACCTATTGACATAGTGGGTTTTAGATGGTATAAATGATTTATAACAAACCTATTAAGTCACTAGGTATTAAGAAACTGCATAAGGCAGTACAAAACTAAACAGGAGGACAGAAAATGACCGTATATTTTGAAAAGCTTGTTCGTGCCAATTTCCGTTTTGGCAGAATGCGCTCCTGTTGCTGTCCTCTTACAAACTATAACGCGGCTTGTGCCGTAAAAAACTATCAAGCTACAACAGGAGCAAATTATGTCAGACAAAAACAAACTTCACTTTGAAACTTTACAGTTGCATGTAGGTCAGGAAAACGCAGACCCTGCAACAGATTCACGCGCTGTACCTATTTATCAGACAGCGGCTTATGTATTCCACAATGCGGCACATGCTGCAGCAAGATTCGGACTTTCAGATGCAGGTAACATCTACGGACGCCTTACAAACACAACGCAGGGCGTTTTTGAAGAACGTGTTGCGGCTCTTGAAGGCGGCGTTGCAGGCCTTGCGGTTGCAAGTGGTGCGGCTGCAATCTCGTATGCATTCCAGAACATAGCCTTTGCCGGTGACCATATTGTAAGCGCAAAGACAATCTACGGTGGTTCGTATAATCTGCTTGCCCATACACTTGCAGGACAGGGTATCGAAACAACCTTTGTAGACGGAAGCGATGTTTCGAATTTTGCCAAAGCAATCAAACCCAATACAAAGGCTTTGTTCATTGAAACACTCGGAAACCCGAACTCCAACATTCTCGACGTTGAAGCAATTGCGGAAATTGCTCACAAAAATAAGATTCCTCTTATTGTGGACAACACATTCGGAACACCGTATCTTTTCCGCCCGATTGAGCATGGTGCGGACATCGTAGTTCATTCAGCGACAAAGTTTATCGGCGGACATGGAACATCGCTCGGAGGTGTAATTGTAGACAGCGGTAACTTTGACTGGAAAGCCAGCGGCAAATTCCCGCTGCTCACAGACGGCGATCCAAGTTATCACGGTGTAAAATTTACCGAAGCAGTTGGAAAAGCTGCTTATGTAACACGTATAAGAGCAGTTCTTCTGCGCGATACAGGTGCAACTCTCAGCCCGTTCAACGCTTTCATTTTATTACAGGGATTGGAAACTTTAAGTTTACGCCTTGAACGCCATGTATCAAATGCGCTTAAAGTTGTAGAATATCTTAGCAAGCATCCTCAGGTAGCAAAGGTGAACCATCCTGCCCTTAAGGATAGTCCCGATCACGCTCTCTACAAAAAGTATTTTCCGCTGGGTGCAGGCTCAATTTTTACTTTTGAGATTAAGGGCGGTAAAGAAGCTGCATGGAAATTCATTGACAATCTCAAGATTTTCAGCTTGCTTGCAAATGTTGCCGATGTAAAGTCGCTCGTAATTCATCCTGCAACAACAACTCACAGCCAGCTATCAGAAGCAGAGCTCGCGGATCAGGGCATTACACAGAGTACAATCCGGCTTTCAATCGGTACGGAACACATTGATGATATAATCGCAGACCTTGATGCGGCATTCAAAGCTGCAAAATAGGCTTAATAAGACATTAAACTAAAGGAGATTTTCGTATTATGCCAAAGATTTTCAGTTCAGCAGACCAGCTTATTGGTCATACACCGCTTCTTGAGCTCACTCATTTGGAAGCGGAACTCTCTCTGGGTGCAAAGATTTACGCAAAGCTTGAATATTTTAATCCGGCGGGAAGCGTAAAAGACCGCATTGCAAAAGCGATGCTTGATGATGCCGAAAAATCCGGCAAGCTTAAGAAAGGCGCTGTTATTATTGAACCAACTTCGGGTAATACGGGAATCGGACTTGCTTCTGTTGCAGCCGCACGCGGTTACAGAATTATAATCGTTATGCCAGAGACGATGTCCGTTGAGCGCCGCCAGCTTATGAAAGCTTACGGTGCGGAACTCGTTCTCACAGACGGAACAAAGGGTATGAAGGGTGCCATAGCAAAGGCTGATGAACTTGCAAAAGAAATTCCGAACAGCTTTATTCCGGGGCAGTTTGTAAATCCTGCAAACCCCAAAGCTCATATTGAAACAACCGGGCCTGAAATTTGGGAAGATACGGACGGCGAAGTAGATATTTTTGTTGCCGGCGTTGGAACAGGCGGAACTGTTACCGGTGTCGGACAATACCTCAAGTCAAAAAACAAGAATATTAAAGTTGTTGCCGTTGAACCTGCTTCAAGTCCGGTTTTGAGCAAAGGAACAGCAGGTGCACACAAGATTCAGGGAATCGGTGCAGGCTTTGTTCCCGATGTTCTGGACACAAAGGTTTACGATGAAATTATTGCCGTTGAGAATGAGGATGCATTTGCCACCGGTAAAAAAATCGGACAGAAAGAGGGCGTACTTGTCGGTATCTCAAGTGGTGCTGCAGCTTGGGCGGCAATAGAACTCGCAAAACGTCCCGAAAACAAAGGGAAAAAGATTGTAGTTCTTTTGCCTGATACCGGCGACCGCTATCTTTCTACACCGCTTTTTGCTGACTAACGGAGTTGCGTACATTTTCATTGACTAGCAGTTCATAAAAGTTTAGACTGCAAACGGTATGGATTTTGGTTTTATTCAGAAAGTATTTCCTATGTATGTGCAGGCGGCAGCCCTTACACTGCGGCTTGCTCTCATAGGAATTTTTTTGTCTCTGGTACTCGGTCTTGTCTGCGCTCTCATAAAGTATTTTAAGATACCGGTTCTGCGCAGCATAACCAGTGCTTATATCGAACTTTCACGTAATACTCCTCTTTTAATCCAGCTGTTTTTTCTTTATTTTGCTTTTCCGCGTATGGGAATAAAACTTTCTTCCGTACAGTGCGCCATAATCGGACTTACGTTTTTGGGCGGCTCTTATATGGAAGAAACGTTTCGTTCCGCATTGGAATCCGTATCAAAAATACAGATAGAAAGCGCACAGTGTATCGGGCTCACACCGCGCCAGGTTATGCAGTACGTTATACTGCCTCAGGCTGTCTCTGTTTCGATTCCGGGCTTTTGTGCAAACGTTATGTTTATGATAAAGGAAACATCGGTTTTCTCAGCGGTTGCACTTGCAGACTTGATGTACATAGCCAAGGACTTGATCGGGCTTTATTACAAAACGGAAGAATCGCTGCTTTTGCTTTGTATCGCGTATTTTGTCCTGCTTTTGCCCATTTCGCTGATTGCGGCATTTGCCGAGAGGAGGCTGCGTTATGCCCAGTTCGGACGTTAGTGTAAATATGCTTGATGCAATCAGACAGGCATTTGGTGTCCTTACGATGGGAACAAACACGCTCCGGCTTTTAGGCGGACTTTGGGTAACTGTCTGGATAGCGCTCGTTTCCGTTGCGTTTTCGCTTGTACTCGGCTTTTTGTTTGGTATGCTGATGACTGTTAAAAACCGCGTAGTAAAAACCGTGAGCCGTATCTACCTTGAATTTATGCGCATTATGCCGCAGATGGTTCTGCTTTTTCTTGCCTATTACGGACTCACAAGAATGTGGAACATTTCGCTGAGTGGAGAAGCTGCAAGTATTCTTGTATTCACACTATGGGGAACTGCAGAAATGGGTGACCTTGTACGCGGTGCACTCGAGAGTGTTCCCAAACATCAATATGAAAGCGGACGTGCAATAGGGCTTACGGAACGTCAGATTTTCTTCTATATAATAATACCGCAAACTTTCCGTCCGCTGATTCCTCTCAGCATGAATCTGATTACTAGAATGATTAAAACAACATCGCTCGTGGTTTTTGTCGGTGTAATCGAAGTTGTAAAAATAGGTCAGCAGATTATAGAAGCAAATCGTCTGACTGTGCCAACGGCTAGTATCGCGGTTTATTTTGTGATTTTTATGATGTACTTTTTTGTCTGCTGGATTTTGAGTCTCGCGGCAAGAGCTGTAGAAAAACAGCAGAAAAAATAATTGTTGTTACAATAGTTCGATCTGTTTATTTCCAATATATAAGGAGTTTAAAGAATGATTACTTTTTCTAAAAAACACACACTTTTTATTGTTTTATTTATTTGCTCAGTTTTGTTTCTTAGTGCTGCCGAAAAAAGCTTCAATATTCCGGGAAAAGGCACCATAAAAAGAGATGTTTCCTTACAAACGGTAGAAAACTATGATAAAAACGGATGTCTGACAAGCTCAGAAAGTGCTATGGGACCGGTAGAAACATACACATACGACAAAAAAGGTAAGCTGATTCTTTTTGCCAATGAGAATGGATTTGAACAAAACTACGAATATGACAAAAAAGGCAATCTGATTCATATGAAAGATAATGAAGGTTTCGAAGTATGGTACACATACGATGACAGTGGAAAACTTTCAGTTGCAAAAGACAATGAAAACCTGGAAACACATTATACCTATGATGCTGCCGGCAATCTGTATCAAACTGAATTGTGGGATCTCGAAGGCGATGCCGTAATTGAAATGGAATGGTATTATTATGACGATAACAACCGCCTGATTCGTAAGGAAGTTTCATATGGTGACACAATAGACTATACCTATGACAAAGCGGGTAATCTTGTAGGCGAGCGCTATTCTGACGGAACAAATGTTGAATATGTTTATTCACAGTCGGGACAATTGCTTTATCGTTATACGACAACATCAGATTCAGAGCAGGAAGAATTTTATGAATATGAACTGTGGAATAACGGCAAAGTAAAAACACGAAAAACATACCTTTGGGAAGTTTTCGGCTGATACAGCGAACCTGCCGGTCTCATGGCCGGCAGTATTATAAAGAAAAAAACACGATACGTAATGAAAAAAAATCGTATTCCCGATAAAATGTGTGGCAGGAGAATCTGATGCCGTTACTGGAATTAAAAAACATAAAAAAGACTTTTGATGAAAACGTTATCATAAAAGACCTTTCGCTTTCTGTAGAAAAAGGTGAGGTTATCGTAATTCTTGGTCCTTCCGGCTGCGGAAAATCCACACTGCTCCGCTGTATAAATGGTTTGGAAACAATTCAGGACGGTGAGATTCTTTTGGACGGTGAAGTTATTTCCAACCGCAAAAAGGACATGCACCTTATCCGGCAAAAAATAGGTATGGTATTTCAGAGCTATGATTTGTTCCCGCACCTGACAGTAATGAAAAACCTGCTGCTCGGACCGCGTCATGCACACGAAATGAACTTTATTATAGAAGAATCCAAAAAAGAAGCCGAAATGTGGCTTGAGCGTGTTGGCCTTGCCGACAAGAAAAACGCATTTCCGCGCCAGCTTTCGGGCGGACAGAAGCAGCGCGTGGCAATAGTGCGCATGTTGTGTATGCATCCCGAAGTAATGCTTTTTGATGAAGTTACCGCCGCACTCGATCCCGAAATGGTACGCGAAGTTCTTGATGTTATGATGAATCTTGCCAATGACAGAAAAACCATGCTCATTGTAACACACCAGATGCAGTTTGCCCGCGCCGTTGCCGACAAAGTTGTGTTCATGGACGACGGAGAGATTGTGGAAATCAGTACTCCCGAAGAATTCTGGACAAACCCCAAGACGGACCGTGCCAAAAAGTTCCTGAGCAACTTTGAGTTTGAAAGCAGAAAAAAAACAAAATAAGCAAATATTTTATTCTATACCTATTGACTTAGTAGGTTAATAAGTGCTATAAGTAATCATCTTGAAATTCTAAAGATGAGGTGAACTTATGAAAAAGTCATTAAAAAGAATTATAGCATTGGGCCTTGTGGCTCTTACAGTTGTTTCTGCATTTGCAAAGCCAAAGCAGAAATTCCGCACAGTCGAACAGATTAAGAAAAACGGAACAATTAAAATTGCGGTTTTCAGCGACAAAAAACCTTTTGGTTATGTTGACGAATACGGAAAGTATCAGGGATACGACGTATACTTTGCAGAACGCATCGCAAAGGATCTGGGCGTAAAGGTAAAGTATGTACCGGTTGAAGCTGCTGCCCGTGTAGAAGTTCTTGAAACAGGCAAGGTTGACCTTGTTTTGGCAAACTTTACAGTAACACCTGCCCGTGCAGAAAAAGTTGATTTTGCTCTTCCTTATATGAAGTGCGCTCTCGGTGTTGTTTCAAACGACAAGGATATTGCAAGAAAACCCGAAGACCTGAACGGCAAGACTTTAATTGTTTCCAAAGGAACTACAGCCGAAACATTCTTTACAGAAAACTATCCGCAGGTAAATCTTTTGAAGTTTGACCAGTATTCGGAAGCATACAATGCACTCCTAGACGGTCGTGGTGTTGGCCTTTCAACCGATAATACAGAAGTTCTTGCCTGGGCAATTGAGAATCCCGGCTTTACTGTAGGAATTGAATCTTTGGGAAGCCTTGATACAATCGCTCCTGCAGTTTCAAAAGGAAATACCTCACTCTTGAACTGGTTGAATGACGAAATCAAAGCTCTCGGCAAAGAAAACTTTTTCCATGCTGACTACGAAGCAACACTCCGTTCTGTATACGGTCCTAATTCTGATGCAGACTCGCTTGTTGTAGAAGGCGGCCAGCTTTAAATGATAGTTTCAACACGCGGCAGATACGCATTGCGGGTTTTGATTGATATGGCGGAAAACAGCGGAAGCGACCGCATTCCTCTCAAGGAAATCGCGGAACGCCAGGGCATATCGCAAAAATACATAGAAGCGATTATGACGCTGCTTTCCAAAAACGGTTTTGTAGATGCCGTCCACGGTAAGGGCGGCGGCTACAAGCTGAACAAAAAGCCGGAAGAATACAAAGTCGGCGATATTCTGCGCCTTACGGAAGGAACGCTCGTTCCTGTAGCCTGCCTTGAACAGGATGCGGCTGTGTGTTCGCGTAAAAATGAGTGCCGAACGCTGCCTATGTGGACAAAACTCGACGAGATTGTTGAAAATTACCTTGACGGTGTCTCAATCGCGGACTTGATGAAATAATCCCATATATGGAAAAAAATCTTACTGAAGGCAGCATCCTTAAAAACATAGTAGTATTTTCTCTGCCATACCTGTTGTCGTATTTTTTGCAGACACTCTACGGTATGGCCGACTTGTTTCTTGCCGGTCAGTTCAATGGTTCAGACGTAATTTCCGCCGTGTCAATCGGAAGTCAGATTATGCACATGCTCACGGTTATTATCGTGGGGCTTGCGATGGGTGGTACCGTTCTTATCGGACAGGCTGTAGGCGCAAAAGACGGAAAACAAGCAGCCAAAGTTATCGGCAACACAGTTTCGCTCTTTGTAATTATTTCTGTTGTTATTACGATTGTTCTCCTGTTTGCGTGCCGCGGAATTGTGATCCTTGTTTCTACACCGCCTGAGAGCGTTGAACAGACTGTTGCATATCTCAAAGTCTGCTTTTTAGGTATTCCATTCATTGTTGCTTATAATGTAATTGCTTCAATTTTCCGTGGTATGGGCGATTCCAAAAGCCCTATGATTTTTGTGATTATTGCCTGTACGCTCAACATCATTCTCGATTACATTTTTATGGGTATTCTAGGTATGAGCGCGAAAGGTGCTGCAATCGCAACGGTAATTGCACAGACGGTAAGCGTTATTATCAGCCTGGTTGCGATTGTCCGTTCAAAAAGCCTAAAGCTTACCAAAGCAGATTTTCGTATTCAGCGCGATGTTATGAGCCGCATCCTTAAAATCGGTGTACCGGTTGCGTGTCAGGACGGCTTTATTCAGGTTTCGTTCGTGGTAATTACAATCATTGCTAACAGGCGCGGGGTTGATGTTGCGGCGGCTGTAGGTATTGTGGAAAAGATAATCTGTTTTTTGTTTCTGATTCCATCCAGTATGCTTTCAACTATCAGTGCGATTGCGGCGCAGAATATTGGTGCGGGTTATCACGATCGGGCGAGAAAAACATTTTATGTGGGAACTGCGATTGCGGTTGGAATCGGTGCGGTGTTTGCCGTTTCATTTCAGTTTATTTCAACTCCGGTTCTTAAACTTTTTACGCGTGATGAGGTTGTCGTCACTTTTGGCACACAGTACCTGAAGGCTTATGTAACGGACTGCATACTTGCAACGATTCATTTTTGCTTCAGCGGCTACTTCTGTGCTCTGGGCAAATCAATAATTTCATTTGTTCACAATTCACTTTCCATCATACTTTTGAGAATACCGGGAGCTTATCTTTCTTCCAAATTCTGGCCTCAAACGTTGTATCCTATGGGGCTTGCCGCTCCCATGGGCAGTCTGCTTTCTGACGTGATTTGCGTGATAGTGTTTATCTGGCTGTTAAAAAGAGATACCCATTCCGTAGTTTCCTCATCCCCCAAAAATATATAGATACTTTTCCAAAAATCCTCTATAATAATTTTATCATTTATTTTGGAGGATGAATTAAATGAAAAAGCTTATTGCAATTGCAATGGTGTTGGCACTTATCTGCACATCAACATTTGCAGCAGGAAAGAAAGATTCAAAGAAGGCTGGCAAGTCTTCTATCAAAATCGCTATGGTAACAGACTCCGGCGATATTACAGACCAGTCTTTCAACCAGACAACTTATCAGGCATGTAAAGATTATGCAGAAGCTAACGGACTCGACTTTCAGTATTACAAACCGGCAGGAGATTCAACTGCTGACCGTGTTGCTTCAATCGACGCAGCTTATCAGGACGGCTACAATGTAATCGTTCTTCCCGGATTCCTTTTTGGTGAAGCTATCGTAAAAGTAGCAAAAGACTATGATGATGCAAAATTCATCGGTCTTGACATCAGCGAAGGCGACCTCGGCGGCGAAGCAGTTCCTGCCAACGTATTCTGTGCAGTTTATCAGGAAGAACTTCCTGGATTCTTTGCTGGTTATGCAGCTGTAAAAGAAGGCTATCGCCACCTCGGTTTCTTGGGTGGTATGGCTGTTCCTGCAGTTATCCGCTATGGATACGGATTTGTTCAGGGTGCAAACAAAGCTGCTGAAGAACTCAAAGTTGCTGACAAAGTTACAATCGAATACGTATACGGCGGACAGTTCTACGGCGACCAGACAATCACAGCTGCTATGGACGGTTGGTACAAGAACCGCGGTGTAGAAGTTGTATTCGCATGCGGCGGCGGTATCTGGACATCTGCTTGTGAAGCTGCTGCAAAAGTAGGCGGAAAAGTAATCGGTGTAGACGTTGATCAGACAGCACAGATTAACAGCTATGCAAAAGATATGCACGTTACTTCTGCAATGAAAGGTTTGGCTGCAACAGTAAATTCAGCACTTTCCGCAATTCAGGGTGGCAAATGGGCTGACTACTCCGGTAAAGTTGCTACACTCGGTCTTGTTTCAGGCAAAGATTTGGCAGTTAACTACGTAGGTCTTCCTACAGATACATGGGTTCTCAAGAACTTCTCTGTAGCTGACTACAAAAAACTCGTAGCTGATGTATTTGCAAAGAAAGTAACAGTTTCTAACGCAATCGACAAAGATCCTACTGTTTCTGTAAAAGTTAACTACTACCAGAACATCAAATAGTTTTGTAGGATTAACCCTATAATGATAAAGCCGCCTGTTTCGGGCGGCTTTTTGTTCTTGCTAAAAAAACGGATGTATTTTATAGTTAATATATATAAACAGCAGATGTAAGTGACAAATTCCTTGTTACAAACTGCTGAATAACTTCATAATTTAAAAATCAAACACAATTAGCAAATAAAAACATTGTGCAACTTGGAGGATGCTTACATGAGTAATGTTGATAATTTTGCGAACCAGAATATCCTTAAAAGAAAATTCCCGCTGCAAATTTTGTTTTACATGATAGGAGCATTTATTTTACCATTTATTATGTATATGCCGCTCAACGTGTTCATTGGCGGCTTAACTCTGGAAGAATGTCTGGAAACAGGTAACAATGCATTTTCTTCATTTTTCATGGGCACTTCCGTCCTGATTCCTATATTGATTTATCTCTGGTTGAACAAAAGTTTGAGGGCTTATATTCCGGGAGATGAAGATTCAGTTGCTAAATTCAATAAAGTCATCAAAACAGCTGAGTTTTTGTGTTTTGCAATTCCAGTTACTTATGCAATCATTGATCCTATTGTCTTGGCAAAATATAATATCAACAGAGGTTTTTCGCCGGCATCATTTATGGGAGCTTCATATTTGTTTTACGCATTCTGCATGATTTTCGGCGGGCTTTGTATTTTTTCAGTATTCTTCTATATATTAACTGTTTCAGCTATTGAAAAAGCCGTTAACTGGCTTCCGTATAAACGTAAATATATGACATTTTCTTTTATGCAAAGAAGTCTTCTTATTTCGCTGTTTGTTCTGCTTGGAATGGTACTTATGCTCGAAGCAATTTTTGATATTCCCATGAACAGACAAATACCAATTGCAACTCTTTTTGTAAAAAAAGTTACTCCATTTGCCCTTTTTATTGGCATTGTAGGTCTTCTGGATATGTATATCCAACTTAATCATGTTAAGCATTGTATCCGGTGTATCGGAAAATTCTCTGAAGATTTAATGAATAAGGATTATCAGACAAAAGATATTCCTATAATCATTCGCTGTGAGCTTGGCGAGCTGGCTAATCACCTTAACTCATTAAGGGATTCTACAAAAGATTTGCTTAAGGATTTTAAAGATTCTATAGAAACAACCGCTCAGATTGCAGAAAATCTTGGGCAGGAAATAACAATCGTAAAAAAAGAAGTTGAATCTATAAACGGTGGTATTGATTCCGTAAATAATGAGATGAAAAACCAGATGACCGGTGTTGAAGAAACAGGTTCTTCCGTAAATCAAATTATAAACAGAACCAATGTTTTAAATACTAGCATCGAAGGACAGGTCTCCGCTGTTTCAGAATCTTCTTCTGCTGTTGAAGAAATGGTTCAGAATATTAACGGTGTAACACAAATTCTTAATCAGAACACTCAATCAGTAAATGCACTTTCAAACGCATCTGACGACGGACGAAAATCAGTTGAAACCGCTGTTAACACATCACAGAGTATTATTGAGAAATCCGCAGCTTTGATGGAAGCAACTTCGGTTATTCAGAATATTGCTTCGCAAACAAACCTCCTTGCTATGAACGCCGCCATTGAGTCAGCACATGCCGGTGAAGCAGGTAAAGGATTTTCTGTAGTTGCGGACGAAATCAGAAAGCTTGCCGAACAGTCAAGTGCACAAAGCAAGAACATTAATGATAATCTTAAGGATCTTTCTTCTTCTATTCAGCTTGTTTCTACAAATACAAAAGAAGTACAGGAAAAGTTCAATGTAATTTATGACTTGGCGCAAACTGTAATGAATCAGGAAAGCGAAATCATGCAGGCTATGCAGGAGCAGTCCAAAGGAAATCAGCATGTTCTTGAAGCAATAAAGCACATAAACACTTCAAGCTATGAAGTAAAAACAGGTTCTGCAGAAATGGTTTCCGGCAGTGAGCTGATTATAAGGAAAATGGACAGTCTTGCTGAAATCACCAAGAACATAAATAATGAAATGTCCGGGATGGCATCCAGTATTCAGGGTATTTCCAATGCCATGGATAATGTTTCAAAATCCACTCAGACGAACCAGCAGAGTATGTTGACTCTTTCCGGAAAAATCGGAGATTTTAAGCTTTAACAGGATTTGCTGCAGTTTCGCTTTTTTTGTTTATAACCGGCTGATTTTGGTGTATACTATTTGCTATGAGTGAAGAATACATCATTGAAATGCTTAACATTACAAAGCGTTTCCCCGGAATTGTCGCAAATGACAACATTACCCTCCAGCTTAAAAAGGGCGAGATTCATGCGCTCCTGGGCGAGAATGGAGCGGGCAAATCTACTCTGATGAGTGTGCTTTTCGGACTTTATCAGCCTGAAGAAGGCGAAATCCACAAAAACGGAAAGAAGGTTGAAATCCGTAATCCAAACGACGCAACTGCGCTTGGAATCGGAATGGTGCACCAGCACTTTAAGCTTGTAGAAGTTTTTACCGTTCTTGATAACATCATTTTGGGCAGCGAAACAGTAAAACACGGTTTTATTGACAGAGCCGCCGCCCGCGAAAAAATCGTGAGCTTGAGCCGCAAATACGGGCTTGCCGTAGATCCTGACGCAAAGATTGAAGATATAACCGTTGGTATGCAGCAGCGTGTTGAAATTCTCAAAATGCTTTACCGCGACAACGAGATTTTGATTTTTGACGAACCAACCGCGGTTCTCACTCCGCAGGAAATAAAAGAACTCATGCAGATTATGAAAAATCTTGCGGCGGAAGGAAAATCAATTCTCTTTATCACTCACAAACTGAACGAGATTATGGAAGTTTCCGACCGCTGTACGGTTTTGTGCAAAGGCCGCTACATAGGTACGGTTGAAATTGCAAACACCAGCAAGGAAGAACTCAGCCGGATGATGGTAGGTCGTGACGTTAAATTTACAGTGGATAAGGCTCCCGCTAATCCCGGTGAGGTTGTTCTTGATGTTCAGAACCTGTGTGTTGAAAGCCGTCTGCACAAAAAGCTTGCTGTAAACAACGTCAGCTTGCAGGTTCGCGCGGGTGAGATTGTCTGTATTGCCGGTATCGACGGCAACGGACAGTCTGAATTCATTCAGGGACTTACAGGACTTGAAAAACTTGCACCTCATTCCAATACAAAAATCACGCTTGGCGGTGTTGATATCACCAAAAAATCTATCCGCGAAAAAAGCAAGACCGGCATGAGCTATATTCCCGAAGACCGCCACAAGCACGGGCTTGTTCTTGATTACAGACTTGAGCAGAATATGGTGTTGCAGCGTTACTGGGAGCCGGATTTCCAGAAAAACCAATTCATCAGAAAAAAGGAAGTTTCCGCTTATTCGCAGGAATTGATTGATAGATTTGACGTGCGCAGCGGTCAGGGTAACAAGACGATTGCCCGTGATATGTCCGGCGGAAACCAGCAGAAAGCAATTGTAGGACGCGAGCTTGCAAAAGAGCACAGGCTTTTGATTGCGGTTCAGCCTACACGCGGACTTGATGTTGGTGCGATTGAATACCTGCACAAGGCGATTATCGCCGACCGCGACGCCGGAAAGGCTGTTCTTCTTGTTTCGTATGAGCTTGAAGAAGTTTTGAACCTGAGTGACAGAATCCTTGTTATGTACGAGGGCGAGATTGTGGGTGAACTTGATCCTAAAAAGACTACGCCGGAAGAACTCGGTCTTTACATGGCAGGCGCAAAGAGAAACGTCGGCGCATCAAAGGAGGAAGCCTAAATGAGTGACGCAAAAATAAAACAGAGCAAATTCAAAGAGGTTCTGGCTTCCGATACTTTCCGTTCGATTGCGGCCGCCATTATCTGCGCACTTGTCGGAATTATCGTGGGCTTTATAATACTTTTGATTATCAACGCTGAACATGCACCCAAAGCTATCAGCGTAATTCTTAAAAATTTTATGTACTACAGAAGTAGCGGCAAAAAGCTTTACTACCTGGGTCAGACACTGGTAAAGTCTGTACCGCTTATTCTATGCGGAATTGCAGTTTTGTTCGCGTATAAATCCGGTATGTTCAATATTGGCGTTGCGGGGCAGTACTGTGTTGGAATCGGTATTTCGCTGTGGTGTGCGCTTGCATGGCATTTGCCGTGGTGGCTGTGTCTTTTGCTTGCGGTTGTTTGCGCGGCTTTATGGGCAAGCCTTGCCGGTTTGCTGAAAGCGTTCTGTAACGTGAACGAAGTTATTGCCGGAATCATGCTCAACTGGATAAGTCTTTACCTTGTAAACGTACTCATGCAGAACGAAACC
>JAEEGL015972771.1_pt1 | contig 35699 bp, 34 predicted proteins | sample 9134231 | NCBI WGS metagenome assembly JAEEGL01 (sample SAMN16246548, study PRJNA631951) | gut metagenome | biome: gut microbiome; feature: rumen; material: fiber-attached | host: Bos | place: Iran: Karaj | collected 2018-10
AACACTTTAATTCTGGAAATATTAATGATCTACCAGGTGGCCCATATCTCTTGAATTGTTTATACTTTAGCTTATGATTAATTATATCGAATACATTATTAAATGATAACGTAATAAATGATCCGGAAATTAACCAAACACTATGGTTAGACATATTATTTCTTACAAAAATAAATCTTCGTAACACATACGTACATATTCATATCTTTGACACTTCGACTTATGATCTATATCAATCCAAATCTCTGTAGCAATAATTTAGCAACTGGTTTATGCCTATAAATTGCTCTATCTACATCAGGAAACCAAGCCAAATACAAGTAGTCAGATGATTTTGATGCATCTATCTTATATTCATTTAATGTAATAGGATGAATAAGATTATTGTTTATGATTTCAGGATTTCTCATATTTCCTTGTATTGATCTTATTTCTTCTTCATGATCTGGATATATAAGTGTCATAACCATATCATCGTTTCTTATTTTCAATGTAAACATGTCCACTAGATCACCAGCATCTTCTTGTTCTTTAATAGGTTCTGGTTTACTTATTTTCAAAATATATGGATTCTGTATGGATTCCTTGATCAATTCCCATTCTTCATTAGTATACACGACGTTATTGATTTTATGTTCATTACATAGATTTCTTAGAGCTTTTGCATACGACTCTCTTCTTTTTCTATCATCGATAAGAATGAATGTCTTATCTGATTTATGATCATGGAAATCGATATTGTGCTCATATATTTCAATTCGTTTTCCTTTTACAACAGTAATGAACTCATCTATATTTAAATCAGTTCCTTCAATATCATATAACGCTTCTTCATTAAACTCATAGAATTTAAAATATAGACCTTTTGGAGCTGGATTCTCTGGATCTGCTTTCCAGATTGTTTTATATAGATGGTCAATGTTTTTGAGTAATGATTTTATATCTATAAATGGGCCATGAATTCCACATACCGACCACCAAGTTCCTTCTATCCAATAATACATGTCATCTCGCTTGAACGTAACTATAGTATGGTTACTGTCATCGAATTGATGAGGAACATATTCTGAATCTTTAATTAACATCAGAAATCTTGTTGTCTCATAACCTGCTTCCATTAACTTCTCATAGAAGAAACGTCCAGCGTCATGACACTTACCAATACCTTCTTCTATAGTTTGTTCTACTGTTCGATAATGCCAATAAATGATGTCAGTTTCATCATACGTGACGTTGTTTGAATAGAAATGGTAGATTTCACTAGGATTCATCACTGAAGTTAACTCAAAAAAAGTTGTTTTGGAGATTCATTTTACATCGTGTATCTCCAATTAGATGGCAGATATTCACGTAAAGTCTTTACATCACTGTGAATCCATTTCTCAATGAACTTCTTTAATAGATGTAAATCCTTTGGTAATAAGATATCTTCATAACTGTCATCGTCGAAGACTATAGTTGCCATTTTCAATGGCTTCTCCCCCAATTTATTGGAGGTTTCAGTTGCCATTTTCAATGGCTTCTCCTCCTCTTTACCAGTTTCATCACTATACATAATCAATTTGCTTCCATCTTTATATTCCATGGTCATGTACATCCTCTCACGATCTTGTTCTGATTTGCTAAAGTCTTGATGCCTATATACAGTTTCACCCATTGTTTTCATGAATTGATCGTATGGAGTGTTGTCATCATATGCAGCCTTAACGCCATAATATTTCTTCTTTCTATTCAGATATCTAGCAATAATTTCTAATGGATCTGGTTTGTCATTATCTTCAGACTTTCTTCCATAGTATTTCTTTTTATTAACATGATATCTAGCAATAATTTCTAATGGATCTGGTTTGTCATCAGCATCACGTAGATATTTCAATACGGCATCAGTGAACTCCCTAGAGAATTTCTCTTTTTCCTCTTTATAATCAACAATTATTTGATGACATTGAATTCCTTTCGTGATTAATTCATCGATCTTTTCAATATAATTAGTGAATAGCTCATCGTTTTCGTGTCTCATATGTGCAACATATACCTGTGTTTTTAATTGATAACACGATAATATGAACTTGCCAACGGATTCAATTACGTCATCTTTATTGTCATTATTCATTTCTTTGACATCTTTCTCTATAGTTTCATAGAGATTATCGAGCATTTTAAATTGCATATCAATAGCACTAACACTGTCTCCCATGTTTATGATGATTATTTCTTAAAAAAAATTGTTTTTCGTGAGCACTTAGTCACTTTCTTCAATTAATTTAATTAATTGAATATTACCTAATTCATCTGCCTTGTTATATATGTTTTGTATAAGGAGTTCACTAGATTTCAGATCACCCATAACCATGCTTAGTTCTTCTCTTGTTTTCATTAACTCATATTTCATATGTTTCATCTTGATTTGATTGAATATTAACCTTATCAAAAGCAATACCGATATAATAGATACAAAGCATATAAATATTCTATTCGTTAATATATCTATCAAATGTTGCTCTACTAATGGTTTCATTGCACAGAAGGCATTTGAAGATGAACTGATTTCTTTATACATATAAGGGCAACTCATTGATGTAAGTTTCTTAAAAAAATAGTTTTATTGTCTTACATATAATACTTAGGGTCTAATCTAGATAAAGTATATGAATCAAATCCATCATTACGTAGTCTATCTTCTATAGTAACAAAGCTATCAATATCTCCTTCGAAGTGATCTAATGGTCTATGTAAAGTATCTGTTTGTGGAAGTATCTGTGAAACCGTTTGTTGTTTTATTTCTCTGCTAGGAACACCAGCGACTGAAGAAATAACTGTTTGATAAAATGGGCAACTCATTTCATTCCAATTAAAATGTATTAATAGAATGGGCCTAACGTTTGAAGAGCTAATGAGTTATATCCAGTGAAAAGAAATTTTTCCGTATACGGTATACTGCAACTGTCTCCATTCGTTTGTTGTAATTTCTTGTGAAAATCAGATAGAGGTATTGTTGATTTGCTTTTTATATATGGTCCAGTTACAGAAGCAACTGATGATATGACTGTATCATAAAAATAATCCATTTGATTTATATTAAAATCAATAACATCATTAACGTATCATCATAAGAATATCAGTTATTAATACTTTGCCTCCTTTCCTAAGAATAACCTCGTAGCATGGAACATTCTTAATTAGATCATGATTGATTTGTTTACGTTTATGATCATTATCATGAGTATCTCCTCCATGTTTATATGAAATCACTAAATCGATGTTTCTATCATTATAATATTTCTCTCTCGCTATAGCATTTTCTTGAGTTTTACATGCAGCATGTTCTAAATAAACTCTCTCTGCAGTAAATGCAGCCTCCATCTCTTTGTCATCATATTCTGTAGCATATTCATCGATAAGAGATTGTTTTATTTGTTCCAATGTCATGTGATATCTCTGATCCATCACTTCTTCTAAATAGTCTGGTTGTAGACAACACCATAACTTAATTGCCCTGTCTGATGGGAATGCTATATATGCTTTGTCGAAGTTATGTGTTATGAATTCAAGCACATGATCTGATATATTATGACGAATGAAAGAGTAATAATATTTGTTGTATTCTATGTTGTATTTATAAACAACTCCACCGTTACCATATGTAGTTGCTATCTTAATATCTGAACTGAAATACATACCGACGGTTGATGCAAATCCTCTTGTCAAATTAGTTAATTCAAACCCAGCTGTTAACAAAGTAAATGGAATAAATATATCTCCTTTTGTTTCATTAACATATTCACCTAGACTTCCTTTATAAGCATAGAACGTATGATTTGGATCCATTTCTCTATCTACATCATACATAATATGAGCGGAGAATTTACTTACTTTAATACCTCTTAATCTCTGAGAAAGGTCTTTATTAATCTGTTCAAGTGATTCTTTTGCAATTGGATCAGTTATACTTCTAACTGTTATAGTATTCACATTTGCAAGCTCTTTTGTGCCATTCTTGATTTGGAAACCTTCATTTCCTGAGAATGGTTCTGGATATATTAATGTAGCTTTTGCAGGGTCGTCGGTGTATGGATTGTCAGAATCCCATGTATTTGGATTATAATCTTGTGGTTTAAATGTCGACAAATCAATTCTATTGACAACTTTGGCATTCTCCGTCTCGGTCTTAATAGTTTTCTTGCATTCTTTACAAACATATGCCAATGTATCTCCATAGAATCCATAATGATCAAATAAATCATAACCATATTCTGTGTTATAAAACGTACCTTGAATATTATCGACAGTTAATGGTTCGTGAGTCCGTAATAACTCATTGATTATCTCAAATAATTCATTCATTAAATCTTTCTGCATTTCATTTGCACGAAATTGATCACGGACAAAGTCATCTGGATTACTTTTGTAATACATAGTCATGAATATTTTTCCCTGTGAAGTAAGACCTCCACCATCATCATATACATCATAGAATAGAAATGTCGGGTTGAAATCTGGCAAATCCGCTTTATAAAATAAATCATATAGAGCATCATTTATTCCGTATGAACTTATAAAGGCATTAGGATCTAACAATGGTTTAGCATCAACAGGAGACATAATTAATCTTCCATTAATCTCAAGCGTTCCGTCATCATATGATTGTAACCGTTTATAATCTTCTAGACACTTATCAAATAGATTAACGTAAACAGACATATATTCATCTGTTGGGATATCTTTATTCTCGAAATGTTTATTGATTTCATCAAAAACGGCAGTCTTATTTCCATCTTTAAGATGTGCAGCGAATAATTTGCCAAGATCATTATCAATGAATTCTACATATCTGTTCAAGTTCTCAATAATAGTTTCCGAGGATTTATTATAATCACGCCAATAACAGTTAATTAATGCATCAATAGTATCATCATTCATTTGCACATGTTGTTCGCATAATAACTCTTTCTGACGCATATATTCTATTAATTTGTTTTCTATAGTAGCACGCATTCTTTTAATGATCACCTTTGGTGAATAAATTTTTTTCAGAAGTGCATCCAGAACTTTCACAGATTCATCATCAAGATTAATGATATGAAAATAACCTCCATGAAGTCTAATTTTCCTCTTTTTAATTAGAATAACTAGAATTGCTCCGATTATTAATACGACTCCAATAACTACTAATCCAATAGTCCATCCTGTGGAAATCATTTTGATAGCATAAAATTAGAAAAATAAGATCTTCGTACGTTTATTTCTCGTCGAATAGAAGTATGTCAGTTATAATCATTCTACCTCCTTTTCTGAGTATGATTTCATAGCATGGAACGTTATTAATTAGGTCTTTATTAGTCCTTTCTTTATTATGGTGAAGCATATCTCCACCATGTTTGTATGAAATAATTAAGTCTATATCTTTGTTATTATAATAAGTTTCTCTGTTTTTCGCACTCTCAGTATCTTTACAGTAAGCATGATTAAGATATATAGTATCTGTTGTAAAAACATCTTCCATTCCTTTATCATCGTATATCTTGTTATATTCATCGATAAGTTCTTGTTTCAATAGTTCAGGTGTCGAGTGATATTTTTTGTTTATAGTTTTTTCGAGATAAACTGGGCATAAACAACACCATAACTTAATTGCCCTGTCTGATGGGAATGCTATATATGCTTTGTTGAAGTTATGTGTTATGAATTCCAGTACGTTGTCGGATATGTGACGTCTAATGAAAGAGTAATAATACTTCTTGTATTCGATATCGTACTTATAAACAACTCCACCTTCACCATACATCTCTGCTATCTTAAGATCAGGACTGAAGTAAGCTCCAACGCCAGATGCAAAACCTCTTGTAAGGTTCGTTAATTCAAATCCAGCAGTCAATAATGTGAAAGGAGCCAATGTTTCTCCCTTCTTTTCATTAATATACTTACCAAGAACTCCTTTATATCCATAAATAGTATGATCTGGATCCATTTCTCTGCCTTCTTCATATGAAATATGAACTGAATTCGTATTCAATTTCTTATCTGGTAATCTTTCAGCGATATCTTTCTCAACCTGAGCTAATGATATGGCAGCTGAAGAATTAGTTATTTTCCTAATGGTTAACTTGTTATAACATTCCAATCCTTCTTCTCCATTCTTGATTTGGAAACCGTCATTTCCTGAGAATGGTTCTGGATATATTAATGTAGCTTTTGCAGGGTCATCGGTGTATGGATTATCAGAATTCCATGTATTTGGATTATAGGCTGGCGGTTTATAATTTGACAAATCTATTCGACGAGGTACATCTATTTGATCTCTTATTTCGGCAATTCTAGTTCTATATCTATCGAATATGAAGTTAATGAGATCATCAGTTATACCATAAGGCCTCAAACTATCTAAGTATTCACCGCCTTCATACATATATCTATCTAGTTCATTTATTGTTAAGTCAATGCCTTTTATAACTAGATCTTCAATGTTTATGAGTATGTTATTCACAATGATTTTCTGCTCCTCTGCTGCTCTATTTCTATCCTCATAGAATCTATTGTTATTTCCTTGATATACAATAGCTAATAATTCCTTTCCATATGCAGTCAATTCTTTTCCATCATCAGTTTTCGTAACTAATTCGTCGATTTCTAATGGAGGGAAATCTTTCTCATAAGCATATTTTGTAAACACCATTGGAAGATAATCTTCCAGAAAATCCCATTCATCATCATAATCCTCCAGATCATCATTAGAAATATGTATATCATAAGGTAAATCTAACTCATCGTAATCATACTCATATGTATTGAATAATTCACAAGCTTCTTTGCAGATAGGGAATACGTCCAAAATATACTGACAGTAATCTTCTGATGGAAGACTTTCTTTCATTTTCCATATCTTCTTCTTAAGTTTGTCCATATCATTGTGCTCTAACGCAGAGTTGAAGTAATTAACGACATCATTTAAACAGTCCTCATAAGACGTAAACAATTCAATGACCTCATCTGTGGATTTATTATTCTTTGACCAATAACCATCTATTAATGCTTTAATTGAATACTCATTTGGAGCCATGAAATTCTTATATGCTAGACCATGCATATCCATATATTCTTCTACATCATTAATCATATCGTCTCTCATTGCTGGAACGATCTTCTCCATCGAAAATACTGCGCCAAATAAATCATTCAATACATTAACAGATTCATCATCGAAATCAATAACATGAAAATAACCACCATGAAGTCTAATTTTCCTCTTTTGAATTAGAATGGATAGAATCATTCCTATTATTAATACGGCTCCAATTATTACAATTGCGATTATTGTACTCGTTGACAACATTTTCATTTCAAAAAAGTGTTGATTGACGTTCGTTTATTCTATGGTTTTATGCTAGTTGTCCATGTCTTGTTGTATCCTTCATATATTCCAAATTTATCCTTTGGTGGAAGTGGTGTTGGTAATGTTACTCGATCTAATGATACCAAAACCATGTCTCCTTCATGTAATTCATCAGAAGGCTTTTTATATTTACGTCTTGCTTCTCTCTTCGCATGGTTATCTTTGAAATATACATCATGCCACTCTTGTTCAAGTTTATGTACCTTGAAACAGACCATATGTTTTACCTTTTTACTTTCTTCTGGTTCTGTTATATCTCTTACGAAATCTTCTAATTCTTGAGTATTAAGATATTCACCATCGCAAAAGCTATAATCATCTTCATCTACATAAGATTTAATTTTAGTCTCTTCTAGATTAAACTCGTTCATTAGCTTATACATTATCTTCTTTGCATCTTGACCATATACATTAATTACTGGTACGTCAATACATGGACCATCATTAAATAATGAACCAAAACCTAATGGTTCCTCGTCTATGTAATACTTTACAGAACCATGTTTAAATTTCATTTTTAAATAGTCTTCACTACGTTTACACTTTAATAATTGTCCGAGAGACATGCTTCTGCATTGTTCTATAAAAATAAGTTTGGTCTCTCATTTAATTATAATGTATTAATTTGACAAGCATATCCTTTATATCAGCTAATTCTTTTTTCATAAACTTAAACTCTTTCTTGAAATCATTGATGTTATCATAGTTAGCTTTGACAAAATCATATAGAAGATCAATATCTTCTTCACTATGATGTATCGATATTTCATCTTCAGAACTCTCAATATTTATTGGAGGATATTTCAATTCCTTAAGTATCTCTTTCTTTTTATCAATGTTCTGTAGATATAAATCCCATAAAGCTATATCAAGATGAACAAGGTAACCATTATTACCACATGGACGCTCCATATGAACTGCTTCATCACTATTCCTTGAATCTCTATGATATGTTTTTCTGTCAGTCATTATGATAGGAAACTTTAATGACTTCAATTCTATCTTATTAATTGCCTTATCATATACTTGTTCAGTGTTAATGATCTCGTTTATATCTTCCCAATTATCGTTATTCCATAAGTTCCATAGATTATGGATTTCAGAGAATTTCATATGTGGATACGCATGCTTTCCATTTATTTGTTGTGATAATGCATTGGCATAAACGTATCTATATTGCACCTTTGATTTCAAAGTATTTGAACATGTATATCTCTCACCACATAGTTCAACATAATAAATCTTAGTATCAGCTATTAAGAGCTCTTTTGTTTCATATACAGCCCCAGCAATAGAAAACTCAAAGTAATTATCAGACATATCAATTTATAAAAAAATTGTTTCGTGGTTATGGTTACATAGCTCTCTCATTCTTGAAATATTCATCAGCCATTTTTCTTATGTCGGAAATTATAATGTCACGTTCTTCCTCATCGTAATGAGAAAACACCATGTTATATAGGCATTTACTTGTGGAAATAATATGATCCAGACCTATTTGATTAATGATTTCAGCAGAAGACATCTCTAAGACATCGAATCATTAAAAAAGTTGGCTGAAATAACTACCTAGCAATAGTCTATATCGTATGACTTTTTCAGATACATGAGCACGGATTCTTTATCATGGAAAGTTAATATATAAAATGAATACTCCGACTGTCTTGCTATATCAATATCAAACAAGTCTATTTTTTCTAATGAATTAATCACTTTCTGAATATGTTCATACTTTGTTTTTGTATCGAATGAGAGCTCTATTCTATTTATATCTGTAAATAAGCGCAATTGAGCGCCATTACTAAGTTTAAAATCTCTAAATTTCTGCATGGATAATCATAAAAAAATAGATTTGACTTTGTGTTTATACAAAGCCATTAAGATAGAGCTTTATTACCTTCTTTCCATAAGGACTAGACATTCTTAAATAATTAACTCTGTCATATATAGTGCTGTACTCATCATATGTAGCATTCTTTATTTCATTAGCAGTAAAGCGATCGGTTTCAAGTCCATGCTTATTTCTATTTAAAATAAACTGTTCATAATCTTCTTTGGTCATCTTTTTCTTCTGTATTGCCAAACAGAATAATCTGAAAACATAATGCTTCTCATCGTATTGTTTTCTCATTTCTTCATATAAGATAGCCACCTTGGGAGTTAATTCTTTGTAAGCTAATATTTCCTCATTAGCTTGATAGTTAGGATCAACAAATGAACTGATTATGGCAGCAAGTTTCTCCTTCTCTTTATAATCGTATTTGATTCTGTCTTCAAATATCTTTTTATCTGTCCAACTAATTTCTTTTAATATATCAACCATTTCATCATAATTCTCGCAAATGAACATGTCTATGGGAATTTCTGCTTCATTCGGATATAGAAACATAAATACGCTATATTCATTAACTTCCAATAATATCTCTTTATTGAATCCATAATGTTGAGTTACTGTATTGTAACTGCTTTCGTCAATTAATTTTAATTCGATAGACTTGTTATTAATTAAGCTCGCGAGTTTATTTAGAGTTTCTATGTACATTCTTTTGTAATGCTTGAGATCTAAATTACAGGACCAATAATCAGATATGTCTTTTGAATATATACGGATACCATTAATTTCTTGTGTAATTATCCAGTTCATAAATGATTCTTGAAAAAATAGTCTTGCATAAATCTATTAAACTATGTTTTCCGAAAGAACAACTCAACGTAGTTTATGAGTTTCATGCACAGCCATTATTACTCGTATCTAATTCTAGGGTCATGATCATTAGTAAATATATCTTGAGTTAATAATGGTTCAAGAATTTCAGTTCCATTCTTTCCACCAACTCCATATCTATAGAACCATGGATAATTATAAGCGTTTTCAACTTGATTTACTAGTAGGTATCTTTCCTCGTCTATTTTTGCATAAACTCTGCGTTTATATCTACTTATAATTATATGCATATCATTATAATGTTCAAGTAGATATCTCTTGCGATGTTGCAGTTGAGTTAATTCATTGTGTCTACGTTCATTATTCTTAATTCTATCGTTAATAATTTGAAGATTACGAACGACTTCATATTTACCATCAGTATTCATAAGTCTATCAATTTCATCGATGAATCTATGGAAATTAGCCATATAAATCTTGATGCTACGTTGATAAACATCTAGAATAAACTCTTCAAGCACATCATTTTCAGTTATAAATTTAAATGTATCTAGCCTGTTTGAATCTATTTGGTAAAGAGTGTAGGCATCTTTAGGAACTGTGCGTCTATAATTAGAAAGTTATCCATTAAATGTTCCTAACCAAATCTCATCATCCGCGCAGTCATTTCTCTTATCAATATCAACAGGTTTAGATTCGGAGAAATATATAATGAAAACGTCATGAACTGCATTTAATTTCTGATTATTAATAGAAAGTATTCCTACGCGTTCATTAACTTCAGATATAGCCGTTGACATGTCATGGATATCGTTAGATAAATATCCAACGTCTCTACGCAGAAGTGTTACATTCTGATTAGAACTTATATTTAGGTTCATAAGGTCATCGATGTCTTGTTTAAGTTCCGCATTTTCATTCTCCATGTTCTGAATTCTTAAATTAAGCTCATTAACTTGTCTATTTAGATTGCCATTATCTGTTTGTAACTGTTCAACAAGTCTTCTTTCTGAATTGATTTCTTGTTGTAATGCTCTATTTTCTAACTTGAGACGTTCATCAATCAGATTTAATAACATAGCTATCTTAACGGCATATTCCTTATTAGCCCATTCTGCAATATAATTAACAAGCAATTTATGCACCCATTTAGATCTATAACCGTTGGGCATTCCGTCAAAAGTGACCTCTAATTCGACTACCGGAATTCCGGTAGTCGCACTAACAGCTTGTTTCATCAATTCATAATCATTATTATCCAATAAATGTTCCATTCTTTTTCCATTATCGTCGCATATCTTCTGGGCATAGTAATATCCAGTTTCCTTATCTATAAGGACTGATATATCTAGATAAGTAGAACGTATAAATATACGTCCATTAACTTCAAATTCTTCACTATTCATAGGATTAACTTGCATAATAAATCTTCCTAGAAAAAATAGTCTTATTATCATAGTCATTGGCATATCTATGTTGTGCATAAATCTATTAAACTACGTTGAATAGTTCTTTCGGAAAATTAAGTTCATTAAGTTTCTGCACGGCCATAGATCTCTATCATTATACCGATAAGCTTATTTTTTCAGAAATAAAACAAATGAACCAAAAGGTCGCTTCAATTCTGATAAAACAATACACTGACAATGCAACACCTTCATTTACATTTGATAAACATTCTACGATATACATATACACTGAGCGTTCATTTGTTTATTTAGGTATGTCGAGGTTATGGATAGAGACATCTCGTTCGACTAGATATGGCAGAAGGACTAATGTGAACTTCCATGGATTGAAGAGAATAAGACCTATCGGAAAGAAGTCTATCGCAGAATGTTTTGCATTAATTGATGTTACATCACTTGGTGTAGAAGTTCATGATGATGAAATTTATGTACCAAATAATAACGTGAGAATGTTTATTGTGAAGTGTTTTGAATCATTCTTTACTGAAGCATTTTCATTCGATAAAAAGAAATATGGTGATTATGTTCGTAATCATCGTCCATCATATAGGCATATTTATTAATGATCGAATGTGTCGAACATTATTTTTTAAAGGTCATAACGCTCTACGGTATTTATATAGAATCCTCTGCAAATCTAATTAGATCCTCTTTAGCATTAAAGTCTTCTTCATCATCATGTTCATAGTTATCTAATAAGCATTCTTTTTCCAGTAATCTATTGTCTATAAACTTGTATATATCCTTTGGTTTCTCAGTTAGTAATCTAAATCTAACCATAGCATCGATATATCTTCTACAGTATTTACGTTCATTAGGCAATGCCTTCATTAATTTCTTATATAGATAGGCATCACAAGCTGCTTTAACAATGTCATTGCTTTTAATAAGTTCCTTGATACGTTCATCTTCTGGAACTTTATAGTCTGTAGTTATTTGTATTTCCATCTTTATATAGTCGATTATAAAAAAAGTTGTTTATTTCCAGAACTTTTGCCCAATGAAAATGCTAGAAACTCTGATAATTATTGTTTCAATAATCATGTTGTTTTGCTTAATAATTTCATTGTTTAAACATAAGACTATGAATGGTGGAGAATATTTGAAAATGAGACCCATAAACGCAACAAATGATGCTCGTGATATAACTTTATCAATATCACAATTAACCATAGAGAACAATTCATCTTTAATTATTAAAGCTTTAAAGAACCACATTGATACTAATTTATTATTTTCGTCTATTGTTAATAAGGCAGCTTATGATTTCGGCAAAAGAGCTCTAGAAGTTATTGGAAACGAGCAATATACTTTCATTTCTGCATTATCAAAGCAAACGTATCTCTATTTACAGAAGCATATTTCTGACGCATGTTTAGATCTCTTCGGTATTGCTGTACAAGGTCTTATTAATAAAGGCTTTGCTTGTAATGAATGTTATGATAATGGAAATATAGAAAGTGGTGGACTATACTCAATTTATGATGAAACAATCGGAGGTATAAATATGAACGAAAAACTCTGGTTTAAGCATATTTATAAGACTGTTATTCCAATAACAGAACCAATAAATTATAACGTGTTTATTGAATTTGTATATGACTCTATAATCATTAAAGACAGAGCTTATGTCAATATGCATATGTTAACGAATGCAATACTTAATCAAATCATTAATACTAAAAAGAGGACTCCTTTATACATATTCAGATATTATGTTGATGAGAATGGATATGTTCGTACTAAATCTAAAATTACTATTAAAAATGGAATTACAATTGTTGATAACGCTAGCAAATACTTTGACAAAATCATTATTCCATCGACAAAAGGTCAATTCAAGAGAGATGAAGGTCTTTTCTTTACAAGACATGGTAAAGGATATAATGTTCAAATAGAACATTCAGAGGGATTAGGGTTTCATAAATCCAATATAGTTGATTTCGTTGTTCGTAACCTCGATAACAAGGATCAAATAAAACAAATATTGAAAACTCTTGGATACGAAACAAAAGGAACTAATGATAATGAGAGGTTTATATGGTATGCAAAGGATTGGCCATGGATTACAGATAAAAATAATCTCCCAACTATGAATAAAGAAGAAACAATTCAATGGGAAAAATCTAATGATGTTGATAAGTTTAATAAATGGTCATTAGATCAACGAACTTTATATAAAAACTTTGGAGATAATAAGGACATTCTTGCAAATTCTCCAGTTATTCAGAAGTAACAATTTATTAACCATTCCACGTCAGACTTTTTGTCATCAAAATGTGTTAAATTCAATACTTCAGCAGTTATCTTTTTTGTTATTAATTGTTTGTCAATCGGTATATTCATTATTAATTTCATTATCATATATTCAAATATTCTTTTGTATATGTAATAACGTACATCTGCATTAATTATTGGTTGCATACTTGAAGAGATACTTTGATACCTTATATCATACTCGAGATTAAGTAGTCTATTTTCCAATTCTTCACAATTATCGTGTAGTAATTGTTTTCTGATTATTAACTCTTGAAATAGATAGCAAATGAATCTTGTTAACATAAGTTTATTATCCTCATACATAAACTTCTTTATTAAAGCTATTTTTGCCTCAAACCATACATCTAAAATAGATTTGATATGAATATTATCTAAGCGTTTATTTCTACAAGTTTGATATATAGAAATAACTCCATCGAAATCAATAATGGACATACATTTATTTAATAAAAATCATCTTTTTAGCGTAAATAAATATTTATGTCAGTCATTTCTGTCATTGGATTAGCTGGTTCTGGGAAAGGAACGATATGCAGATTAATCTCGCAAAATCCTGGTTTCAAACATATTGAGATGGGAGAAATAATAAGAAAGAAAATACGTGAAAATTCGCTTCCAGAAGATATACAACGAACGAATAATGCTGGTTATTTAATTCCAGATGAATATATTTTCGAAATATTGAAATTAGAAATAGATTCGACGAAGATTAATTTGATTGATGGAGCACCTAGAACAGAAACACAAATGATTGAATTAATAAGAAGATATCCAGATATAAAGATCATTGAGATGGTTGTTCCTAGAGAAGTAGCTATGCAAAGGTTACTTTCACGTAAAGATGATCGTGTAGATGATTACCCTGAAGCTATCAATAGACGTTTTGATATTTATGAGCAAGAACATTCTAAATTTGAGAAGCTTGCATACATCAAAAAAATCAATGCAGATAGAGATATTAATGAAGTCTTACATGATGTACAAGAGTTCATTTCGAATAACCAAACGATTTAAATAATGGGAAATCCGTTTCAGGATCATTAGGAAACAAAGCATTACTACCACGAATGTTATTTAGACAAATCAATCCACTGTTATTGTTTATTCTTGTCATTTCTGAAATATAAATTAAGTCAAAAGCCATGAATGATAAACAGTCTTCTCCATATTCTATTGCCGTGAAATCTTCTGATAACTTACGATATGGTGAGATATAAATTGGGCCATCTTCAATATCTATAACAGTGTCTTCTCCGTTATATCTTAGTGATAGTTCATTTCCAGTTCTTTTCATTGTCATTCTTACGTTAAAGAATCTATAAATTCCATCTTCTTCGAATTGATCATGCGAAATATATTGATACCTGTGCAAATTATGAATATAGATATCGTATTTGTTGCACTTAATATAATCTTTAACTATTGAACTATCTAGCATATATGAACATGAATGCCCTAGAATTAAATAATCATAAACACCTTCAACATTATCTGTCCATTTATGCATTACTAAGAATCTTTTTCCATTAACGATGAACGTACATGATCTTTGTCGTTTCCATCTAGAAGGTATATGTGCGAGAGAGTTATGAGACCAAGCACTTTTGACATCATGATTTCCATTAATCCATGTAACTTTGCCGTCTTCTAGTAAAGGAACTAGATTTATATTTATGAAATCTATAAATACGTCTGTTATCTGTACCCTAGATGAATTATCTTTTTCGAGATTAAGACGTTTATAAAACACATCTCCATTAATAATCACATTGTCTACTCTTGTATCGCGTCCAAATTGAGTTGTTAATTGCAAATGAAAATATTGAAGATGTATATCTGATGTGATTATGTATAAGCATCGTTCACGTCCACGTAATAAATAGCTAACTATTGCCTTCAAAGACCTCTCATCAACAGATCTTTGAATCCATGTATCATCGATATAAACATGTCTAATCAGTCCATCTGCATGAATAAACAAAAGCTTAAATCCATTCACAAATACTCTAAACTTATCTTTGTCTTTATAATATCTAATCAAATGTAGGTCTATATCGTTAATTCCATAGAATTCACAATTCGGAGTATCTATTTCTGGCGCTAAGTTCTCTGGGTATAGTTCCATATCGGAGATTATGAATTAAAAAAATAGACTCATTAATTAGTTAGCATAACTAGCGTATAGGTCAATATCACGCTTAATTTTTCTAATTTCTGTTAATATATTAGCCTGTTTTAGTGGATTTTTAGATAATAAATAATCTCTTCTAAGTATCTCCAACCTTTTTCTCAATATATCCAATACCATTAGTCTATTTTTCCTCATTTGATCATACGTTGAAGATGGCTTTGGTGGAACAGGTTCATCTATAAATGAAATTGTCACAATATCTCCATTAACATTTACTTTCTTTGGAGTTAATGGTATCTCGTAAGAATCTTGATTAGAAATTATCTTATTGGTTTCTTGATCATAGAATTCTTTTTGCATTATTATCTTTTCAATGTTGTTAGAATTATCTAGAAAACAGGATAGATCAGCCATATTTGAAATATCCAAATTTGATAAATCTAGATATTTCAAATTATTACAAGATTCAAACATATGTTCACCACTCGTTATGATAGCATTTACGATGTTAGGAAATGTGAATGATGGAATTCCAGATTCTGAAAACATATATGAAACAGAAATAGAGTCGATTTGAAGTTCTAATGTTTCTGGAAATATAACCGTTTGCAAATTAGTTGTTCCTTCAAATAAGCTGCTAAATGATGACAATTGAGAAGCAGTTGAAAATACACTTAAATTCGCTGTTTCTAATGAATTACATCTCATAAACATACCGTCAATCGACGTAACCTGAGAGAAATCAATGTGTTCGCCAAATGTTACTGATTTAAGACCATGGCAATCATAGAATAAGTTTTTCATAGAAATTTCATCTTCATTTTCATTTCTAAAACAAATCAACACATCATCAGTAAATGTTATTGAAGTTATGTAATCTGCATTATTGAAGAGGCCGCCAGCAGATATAGTATCAAACAAGACGTCATCAAATACAAGTTCACATGTTTCCAATCCAAGCGCTTCGATAACATCACCGTCATCGAATGCAACATTTTCACTAAATATACAGTTAGTGAATGTTACTACATTCCCTTCTATCTGACAATGATCTGGATTCGTTATTGCTGATATTAATTGCTCATTATCAGTAATTATTAATCTTTCTTTATCTCCGAAATGAATTGTTATGGTATCGCCATCTTCATCGATTGATGCAATATTTCTTTCAAATTTATATATTCCTTTAATTGATTTATTATATGCATTATAATCACTCTTTTTCATTATCAAAGTTTCAAGGTTTGGACAATCGGTTATAATATCATATATTTGTAATGGATTATGAATATTATCTAGATTTAAGTTCGTTATATTAAGTTCTGATAAATTTTCGCAATTATAGTACATGTTTATTACGTTTGTTATTGGTGCATTTGATAATAAAGAAGTTATCGTATATGATTCTATCGATTGACAATCTATAAAGACACTCTCCAGGTTTTCAAGTACTGAATTATTGATAGAAGAAGGATAATTAATGGATGTTAATGAAGAGCAATCACTAAAGAAATAACTAATATCTTTAAGATTAGGTACATTAAAATTTCTATTAAAATTTACACTTTGTAATTGTTCACATCCACTGTAAAAACCAGTCATTGTTTCAAGATTTTCTAGATTGTAAACAGAATCTGGTCCATATCCGTTAAAACTTTGCGTTGTTATACCAGAACGAGAGAATACATACTGTGCGCTTTTTAATCCACTCGCATAAAATAGAATGTTATCAAATGAAATAGCGTTTTTTAATGAAGTGCAGTTTGCAAATATGTGATTTATACTTACTAATTTCTCTATGTTAACGGGTTTTGCCCAAAAGAAAACATATACTAGTGCTTGACAGCCATAAAATGCTAGATCTAAGTTCCATGTATCGGATTCATCATCATAATCAAAATTTAATTGATCTGTATAGAAAGCAACTTCTGTTAAATATGAACAATTTGAAAATAAAGTGGATGCATTCATCGTAAATACGACTCCATTATTAAACTGAATTTTGGTTATTCCATTTAATGTGTTTTGTACCCTGTCGTCATTAAATGTAGCAGTTGAATTCTTTGGAAATTCACAATTAGTGAATTTACCAGTTTCTGATTCTACAATATATAAATCAGAATCATGAATTGCAGCAATTAAATCGTCGATCATTAATGATCATTTTTTAAATCAAAAAAAACAATTGTTCACTGGTTTATTATGCGTAATTGATATACATCTCAATATCATGAACTAATTTTCTAATTTCTTTAATGATAATGGCTTTTTCGAATGGATTTACAGTATAAGTTAATTTTCTTCTAAGTTCGGCTAGTCTTATTCTTAGAATGTTAAGTATTCTCGCCTTCTGTATTTTACTTGGGTCTATATGAATTGGTTGAGGAGGTGTTGGTGGGACTGGTGTAGATAATGTAATTTTAACGAGATCACCTTCATGCACAACGCTCTTTGCTTTTAATGGTATATGATATGACGTTCTGGTATTATATATCGCATTGCTTTCTTCATCATAGTATTCTGATGGTAAAATTAATGTGGTTAAGTTATCTGCACTATCTAAGAAATTAGACATATCGTTTACATAATCTAATGATAACATAGACATATCAAGATCCGTTAAGTCAGAACAACCATTAAACATAGATGAGATGTCATTGATTTCAGTATTGGTCATATCAGGAAATGTAAATGTTGTAATTCCTGAATTCATAAACATTTCTTTTGCATTAGTAACTTGCGATAAATCAATATTTTCACCGAATATTACTTCTGAAAGTAAACCACAGTTTTTAAATAGTTTTTCCATTGTTATTTGATTTTCATTATTAAAATTCATTAATACATTATCAGTAAACGTGACTGAAGTTATATAATCTGCACCATTAAACAATTTATCTGATTTACCTGTAAATACAACGTCATCAAATACAAGATTATAAGCTTCTCCAAGTGTTTCTTTAATATCTGCATCGTTGAATGTAGGATATTCTTCATTTTCACTAAATAGACACATATTAAATGTTATTATGGTATCTTCTTTTGTACAATATTTTGTATCAGATATCGCATCCAATAAATCTTCTTTATTAGCTATTTCTTTTCTACGTGTATTTCCGAAATAAATCATTACAGTAGAATCGTTTTCTTCGACATTTGTTACATTTTTAGAGAATTTATAGATTCCTTTAACACTTTGATTTGATTGATTATAGTATTCTTTTTTCATTTTAATAGCTTCTAGTTTATCAGTATCTTGTTCGAAGTTTTTAATCTCTGAATATTGAACAACAGCGTCCATATTTAGATTAGTTATATCAAGATATTTTAAATTGCGACAACCATAAAACATATCTGTCATTTTTATTATCGGGGACTCGGACAATGATAAAACACTATATAATTCTAATAATTTACATCCTTCAAACATACCAGTTACATTAGTTATCGATAGACCTCCTGTAATATTACTTGGAGGTGTTACTGATTCCAGTTTATCACATCCACAGAAGAAATATGATACATCAGTAAGATTAGGGCACGTTAATCCTGCATTTGGGAATACAAATCTTTTTAAATTTGAACATCCGTGACAAAATTCATGAATATCTGTTAATTCATTAAAAATTAATGTACTACCCTGAGCAATGTCAGGAAGTACTATTTCTTCTATTGAAGTACAACCATTAACTATATTATGAGCCGACTTAATATTTGTGGCATATTTTATACAATATAGACTAGATTGCCAGTTAGTCAATGACGTACATCTTTGATACATTCCATTTGCGCTGACTAATTTAGTATAATCATTACTGAATTCAAAACTGACGCTATTAAGTGATGTGCAATCTTCAAATGCATAGTCCATATTCCATTCTCCTTCATCATTATATCCAAATTTCATATCAGTTGATTGTAACCATATATCAGTTATATAATCGCATTTTGAAAACAGTGTATTTGCTGGAATATATAATTTAACTGTGTTATCAAAGTCTAACTGAGTAATAGTTCCTAATGCGCTTTTTATTTCATTTGATTTGAATGATGCAGTAGAATTTCTAGTAAATGTACAATATTTGAAGTTTATTTTTCTTGCAATCTTTATTTCTGTTTCTGTTTCCTCATCATATATGGTTTCATATTCTATTTCATGATGGTATGGGTCGTTTATTGCTAGCAATAAGTCATTGTTATCATTTATTTCCATCTGAGGAATATCGCTTAAGGTAATGACCACATTTTGTGCTACATAATTATATTCTACAACATGTCTGGGTATGAAATAAACATCTTCATAATTCTCTCCTCCTTTAATTGAATTAGTTTCTGGATTATAATACGACGCGTTCATTGTAATTTGCGTTAATTCATTAGCATTATACAAGAAATTATTCATCCAATCTTCATTGGTATGATCAAAACGAATTCCTGCCAAATTTAATGTTTTTACATTTGAATATGCAAACATTCCTGACAATTCATTAGGGTATATAATTATTGAAGACAAATCTATATTTTCAGCTGTTGTAAAACTAAACATTTGTGCACAAGAAATATGTGATGCACCTGTTTGAACGTTTGTATTAGGTAATTTTATACTATTTGCATGACATGTTCGAAATGTACTATCAAAATATGAGAATTCAGGTGATAATTCCGTTATGAATGATAAATCAATCGTATTAACTGATTTTAAGTTCTGAAATGTTGCTTGCATGGACCATAATTTTTGGCATGTACGTGATGCTGTTGGAAATTTTATTTCTTCGATGTTTTCTGATCCTTGGAATAAATAATCTAGCGTTGTAAATTTATCCCATCCAGTTAATTCTGATAAGTCAACACTTTTCAAATTAGACATATAATTAAATAGACCGTTAAGTCTTACTTCATTTCCAGTAGTACTATTGAATGATAGATTTGTATTACTTGTGAATTTAATAGCAGTTAAGCTACTTCCATAAAATAGATCACTGGGATTACAATAAAACACAACATCATCAAATACTAATTTCGTGATGGATCCAAGATACTCTTGTATTCCACTATCATTATTGAATGTGGCTGAAGATACTAAAGAGAATTCACAATTAGTAAATGTGCCCCATTCTCCGTCATTAGTATAATAATTAGGATCCTGAATTGCAGTAATTAAATCCTCGTTGTTGTTAATAATCATTTTGTTAGCCTCAAAAATTAACAAAACGTTGGTTTCATCTTCCACAACGCTAATTATCTTCTTTGGAAATGTATAAATGTTATTTATTGAACATGTTTCATCATCAATTCTAACAAAATACTGTTTTTGCATTGTTAACGTTTTTAATAGATTCACATCATCTAGGAATCCACTAATTTTACTTGCTGATGTTACTCTGTCAAATGACATTGAACTAATATTTAGATTCTTTAACGATGAACAATTCTTAAACATGTTTGTAACATACCATGGTTGTAAGTTATTTAAAGCCGACATGTCTATATCTTTAATTGACTGGCACCCATTAAACATGTCTTCCATATGATTACAATTTTCGTAATTGGTAATGTTCCCGAAGTCAATACTTTCCAAGTTTATGCAGTTTTGGAATGCGGATGTAGCGTATTGGCTTATGTTTTCTGAGCTTGTGCTGTCTTTATATTTAGGAAGCGTAATGTGTTTTAAATTTGTACTGTTCTTAAATAACTCTTTTAAATCCAGATATTGCAAATTATTATTAAGATATAAATCGAAATATTTACCGAATTCAATTGATTCTATATATGCAGTGTCTTCGAACGGTCCATTTTCCGAATTGCATAACATATTACCAGATATAAATGCTAGTTTTGTAATACCATTAAGCGCTTCTTGTACTGAAGAGTCTGCAAATGATATATCACAATCTTTTTGAAAATAACATCCATAAAACGCGGCTACATCATCGAAAATGACGCAATTATCTGATTGAATTGCTGATACTAGATCTTCATTGCTGTAAATCTGTTGACTTTGATTATTTCCGAAAGATAAAGTATATGAGAAGTCGTCAGAAATAACATTCAGTGGAGTTGGAATTGATATAAGATTATTAATTGACTCTGTCAATATACTGTAATCAGCCTTCCTTATTCTTATTGATTCCGATGGATAATGGGCAAACGACGATCCAACAGGGCCCCAAATAGCAGTACACTGCGATTCTTCAATGATATTTTCAAACGATAAATTAGAGACATCAAGATTCTTAAGCAATAACGTTGCACTGAATAACTTTTTAACATTATTGATTTTATGTGAATTTGTTTGGGGGAATACTAATGACGTCATTTTACTTGCCAATTGAAACATTCCACTAATGTCTTCAAGATTTGGTGCATTGATATCATCTGCGAATTTTACTGATGCTGCAGTTATAGATGCAAACATTTCGGCCATTGTTTGTAGTGCAGGTAAAGACTTTATAAAACTAACATCTAATTCTCCATACATCTTTATTCCTTTAGATTCCTTAAACATAGAAGCCATTGTTGTACATGAATCTAGATATAAATCTGGCATAATGAAGTCAGTAATAACAGATGTTTTATAGAACATATAATCCATTGCAATAACATCTTCCCATCCAGTTACCTCATGCATATCTATCGTATTAAGTTTAGTGTTTTCTGCGAATAAATAACTACAAGACCATTTATCATTCTCTTCGTCATAACTAAACTTAACTGTACATGAACTAGTGAATTTAATTGATGTAACCCAATTATTTTTATAAAACAATCGATTAGATTCAATATAAAATTGACAATTATCAAAGACGATGGATGTGTAATCAGCAAGCACAGCATTTACACCGGAATTAGCGAATGCTGCAGTAGAATCTTTGGGGAAAATCAAATTAGTAAATGTAGTAACGCCATCAATCTTAGTACAATATGATGGTTCATAAATGGCACTTATTAGATCATCAGTTGTATTAATATTCATTTCAAATCAAAAAATATTACAAGTTTATGCTAGAAAGGCATTTGCTTCTTCAATCAACATATCATGTATTTGTATCTTTGATAAAACACCCCTCATAAGTGAGATGTATTCATGAAGGTTAGTTATTTCATTTGTTTTTCCACTATCGTACATTAATAAGTCATTGAAAATACGCTCAGATAATGGTCTCCAAGCTTTTTCATAGGAAGTATCTGAGTATATATAAGCTATGGCGCATAAATAATCATAAGCATGAGCTAATTTGAATACATCCTTATTTTTGAATACGCGTTCAGTAAAGAGGATAAATTTAAAGTCCTTCATCGATGATGAATTAAAAAAGTTATTTGATGTTGATTTATACTACATCTATATCGTTTTCATATTTCCCTAACAGTATTAACTTCTCTTCAAGTTTATTTAGTATGATGTCCACTTCATGCCAGTCATAATCATCTGCAGTGATATATACCCAACTCTTTATTTCCTTCTCTATAGTTTCCGGTGAACACTTATATATGACGTCGATGCATGATTCTTTGTTATCATGGTATATATATGAAATCAAATCTCTTTCCAACAGATTTAGAACGAACATAACCGTGGTCAAATAACTATCTCTGTTTTTATTATATAGTCCTAGATGTAATCGTTGTCCTTCTATTACATAGTTGGCAATAACAAAACCTTCTTTATGGTTATATTCCTTAAGTAGAAACTCTGGTAAATTAAGCAACTCAGAATCTATATCGTGTTTAGTTTCTTCGATCAAATAACACACATACTCTTTATTGTCACTGATTCCTGATATTGTTTTCTCTTTAAGGTATTCAAGTCCCTTTCCTGCCATTCTTTCTAATATTTCATAAACAGCGTCATCTTGAAGAAACTCTTCTTTCGTTAATTTAGACGCTTTATCAAACAGAATAGATAGCTCTGTATCTGTAAAATAAAGTCTCTGAATGTTCATAATCTTATTGAATTCATCCATCGTTCCATATTTAGAGTTATTAATATTATACAGTGTTGATGTTATGAAATCTGTTTCCATGATGTCTACTATTTAAAAAATAGTTTTAATACTGTTCCATATAGTGAATTAACTTGTTTGTTAATTCATCGACATATACATCTGGTAAAGTATCTCTATAACATTCAATACCCTGTTTAAACATTTGGATGCATTCATCTTTACTCTTTACTTGTTCATTTATAAATACATCTATCATATACATTAACTTTGCATGAGCTAATTCGGATTCAATTTTATACGTTATAGACATTAACATAATACTCTTTTCATCTAAATTATCTTCTATTTCTGTGATATACCCATCGTTCTTCATTTTTAGAAAGTTAATCTTATTTATTAACGATATCATGCCCTCAACTTCTTCACTATCATCTTCATTATATTTCTCCATGAATGTAGCCATATCAATACTCACTTCTTTATATAGATCATCTATCTTCTTTTGTAGAAACCAATCACTAATGCATGGATAATAAATTAGTTGTGAATACAAATTCTTGAAAGTTGATTCTGCATATAAAATTACCATCTTAAAAGAAGTATCATCAAAAATATCTTTGTGTTCTAATGTTTCAATAAGTTCAGTTAGCCTCATTTATTTCAATCAAAATTGATTCCAAAGTCATTCATAAACTGAATCAATTCCTTTGTCAACACATACTTCTAAATCAATCGTCGAAGTTTCTGTTATTTAGATTGTGATACGTCTTCAATATTTCTAATTTATAAAGAATAAAGTCTGCCAGTAATGTAAATTGAATTACATCCTGTTCAGTTGACTCCATAGGAGACTTTGTTCAGCTATAGTTGGGTCTTTTAGACCCTTCTCCTCCAATTTATTGGAGGTCTCAGTTGCCTCATCTTAATAACATATCAATGAACTGTTAACTTTATCTATTTTCATTAGCTAATTTAATCAATTCTTTAACCTTTCTATAAAAATCGTCTAAACATATTGTCGCACATAATATCTAGAAGTATGTATTCCAGTGTTTCTTCATTTTTCGTAAGTGTTTAGAGTCTGTTTTTTTAACTCCATAATAAGTATGTATAATTCTGGAAAATTCATTAAATAAAGTTACTTCTTCGTCTTCATTAATAAGAGCATCCTCGAATGATTTTCCAATAAGTCTTTGCATGTTGAATGTTTTGACATGATGCCACTCATTTTCAAGTACATCCCCCAAGAGTTCCTGGTTGATTTCTACACTAGGGTTTGATGTTGTAAACGATAACGATATATGATTATAACCTGTTGAGTCTTTGAAATATCTTACTTCTCCACGATACGTCGTTGATTTCTCGATTTGTTCGACTAAATTATGTATCAAATTAATATACTGTTTATCTATTGACCATAAAGTGCAATCCATTAAATCAACTTCAGAATAAGCACAGTCATGATGAGTTAAAATAACGTAAGATATTCTGACATCACAACCAAAAATATCATCTAGATCAACTTCCATTCAGGAATAACTAAAATTAACGGAAATGTTTATTTGGTTTGTGAAGCGAATCTGGTCCAGCTAATTTCATGAATAAACGTTGAAGTTGGATAACATGGTTGTCGCCACATGGAATAATAATCACTTTTGGTGGACGTGTTGCTTGTAATAACTGTCTCAATTTCATAACCATACCGGCATTGGTAAACTCAACTAACTCGTTAAGGTTCTCACCACTTCTTTCAAATGGTCTAAGTATTCCAAGATCTTTACGATTCTTCTTAGTAAATAACTCTGATTGATAAGGGAAATCATTTGTTATATCGAATTCAATATCACCATAGCACTTATAAATAAAGTCCCAATCGAAGTGATCAAAACCATAAGGCACTTTCATATATAAAACAAACTCTTTAATGGCATCTGCCATTGAAGTTTTGTCGTCACTTAATTTCCTCCATTCTTTAACAAATTCCTCCATGGTACTGTTGGTTAATAATATGGTACCATCAAGAAGATGATTGCTACAAGATTCCTTTCTGAAATCAGCATAAGCATCGAATAATCTTTTTATTTTGGAATCTACTGCTAAAGTCTTGTCATCGTCATGAACAATGTAATCTGTATCATGGAATTGTTCAGCTAGTGATTTAAGCTTAGAAATATTAGCCTTGATAAAGTTATTCTTGAGACCACTTTCAATAACTTCTTTCGCATTTGTAATTTCAGGATGTCTGATACAGAGATTGAATAATGAAACGTCATAATTAACTGGAGATGCTTTTAAATATTCATCAACTAAAGCATTAAATCCATCATCACTCATTCTATATAGTTCATTTCCTATCTGATTTATCGTATCACGATTCTGTTTGAGCGTTGGTGAAGTAGGCGCTTCTGAACGTTTACGTTCAAGAGCTATATTATAAACCATCTCAGTAGTTATAATCATGTACTTAATTAAAAGCTTTATTTGTTCTGTAGGTGTGAGTTTTGGGTTATATTTAGCTGTTTTAATGAGACTAATATATGATGTAGTAGGTACTAAGAAACTATTTGTGCCTTTGTGTAACATACTGAATGAATTGTACATCTGTTTCGAAATCGGGAAACGACATGTTGGTTCACGTAGATCAACAGGTTGGAAATTAACATGAACTTGTTCTTCACGACCAAGAATACAGTTACGTATTGCCCTTATTTTTTCGCAGTTTTCATGACTAAATAATAACTTCATGTAATCCATCTTAGAATAAAGTATTGTGTTTACTTCAACGTTTCTACTGAATCTATGATCTAATGAGTCAAGTATAACATCAAAGTTTTCCCTTGGAATCATTATTGTCGAAGGTTGTTCATATACAATATCTATGCATAGTTGTAATTTATTATAATCAAAACCAGTATTAGTTATTGCATTTAAAATATAGTCAATCATGTTTATATATGCTGCTGGTTTATGTAACATGACAAGGTGATCTGGTAGTTGCAATGAATTTTCAATAATAACACTTAGATCGAATTTTAGTGGTACTTCTCCATATCCATATCTAGGATCTGATGCTATCTGCTGAATGGGTGATTCTTGATGTGACTCACCAACATAAATTAAGTACGTATCACATTTATCTAAACCAAATATCTTCTTTAATTCTTCTGGAGTTTGGTAATCAATATATAAATACCTCTCTTCAATAGCTTCTTTAACTGATTTCTTAGATAAGTCATACTTGCAAACGAGGTCAACAAATTCTTTAGGAGTCAAATCCTTGTGTCCTTCTTTCAAAACTGGTTTTTCAATATGTTTTGCCAGCTCATTAGCATACATAGTCTCTATTTTTAGCTTGTTTTCGAGGATCTTTTTCATGTTTTCCTTATTCACCGACAAACTCTTATTTATAAACGTTTTAACAACAATAAATATAAACCATGGTTGGATGAATAATTTATCAGTACACCATCCATAAGTATTGTTTTGCCAGTATTCTTCTTCATCAAACCTATGTTTATCCGCGAATTCAAGTATTTTTCGAAGGATTTGAAGCTCACCGTATTCATATACATAGGCTAATGATAATGCGGCTATTACAGTATCACGTAGGTATCGCATATTTCCAATGAATTTGAAGTAGTTGTTTATATCTTGCTCATTTCTATTGTGAGCAGCAACAAATACCATTTTTATTCGTTCATCTAAAGTCGAATGCTTCGATACAACCCATTTGTAATCATCAATCATTTCTTTGAATGAACAGCTTTGGTTCATTACTTTGTATTGAATTAACTTAACTAGAATAGATCTCTCATTCATACCTATTTTATTCTTTTGTATGAATGAGCGTATTTTCTGACGATAATACTCAGGTGTCTTGAACTCTTCAAACTTATTTTCAATGAATTTATCAGTCATTGTTTTTCTCTAATAAAACATTCAAAATTGTATTTTTAGAAATGAAAAAATGGAAGTTATTTTGGATTCGTATTTCAAGAACATTGACGATATAACTCAGTATTCACGCGATCAAATCTATATGGACATTCATGACGAGCCAGAAATAATGAATTCTGATTACAATAAAGTTATGAGTGAAATAGATAAGCGAATCAAAAAGTTATTACCTGAAGTTAAAGGAGGTATGATTGCAAAAACAAAGCTTATAATAAGCATTTGTATAACATTTGTCTTCATTATTGCTATAGTTATTATATTCATTTGTTTAAGTCGAGAAGGAATCAACGGAACCGTTATTATAGGTAGCTGAGAAGGAAAACCTCTTCAAAGAAGAGTCATACGTGTCTCTTTAGAGATACTCTACTCTTTCTTTGAAGGAGTCAACTATTAAAGAAACTGTATAAATAGTCATAGAAGTTGCTTATGGTATAGTTACACACCATAGATTCATAGTTTTCTAGGTCTATATCATTTATAATACTATATATTTTGTTGTAGTCTTCATCTGTTAATTCATTCAACATAAAACCATAGTAGTAATAAGTTTCAAAGTCTCCGTCATCTAAATATCCGCTTATGTCAATATCTCTTGCACTAGTTGCCTCATTGAATACGGTATACATTAAATCAATAACTCGTCGTGATATATCATCATCTTTCCTTCCATTTATATAAATACTTACACCATTTCTCCACATATAAACATCAACATAAGGAACTATTTCTTTATGTAAAGTTATTTCGCGGTCTATAGAAAATTCAAAGTTAATATATTCAACTAACATGACTATTGAGTATATTAAAAAAATAAACAGAGCGCTACAGATGAATGGGGGGGGGGGAAAGAAAGTTAGTTTTCCCCCTTTCTACTTAAGTAACGACCAGAAATATATGATAAAGGTTCTTCAATGAATGTGAGCTGTCTAGATGATTGATGACAATGTGCATCATTAAATGTATCCATTAATGAATTAACTCTACGTCTATTTTTCAGTCTAAGCTTTATAATTTCTACCATCATTAATTAACATGTATTCTGGTGAAAATTCTATTCTTAACATGCTATTTTGATCTAGCATTGCGGATAAACCGCCTCAGTATATAGCTCCAGAGCAGTGATAAATCACCTCCGTATCTAAAGCTACATGAGTACTTATACATTACAATGATACATAAGATAGCTTGATGTTACTAGATGAATATGTTTCTTTAAAAAATATGTTTAGATCTGTTTAGATCTGTAGATACTTCGCGACACCACGTATTTCAGATATGCTCTGAAGTATATCTTTACATATTTTGCGGTTGACGTTATCTTTGTATAACTCAATCACATTGTCATATATACGTTCAATTTCCTCCATGAAATCTTTTACATCGATCTTATCATCGAAGAAGTCGTCTATATTGTATACGTAATCAAGTATTAATGGGTGTAATCTATTGTAATCCGATTCCTTGTAATACGATTCCTTGAAATCACAACTCTTCTGGTAATCAAATAGTAATTTTGAGAAGATATACTTGACATCTGGAAATACTCTTTGTATAAAGCTCTTGAAATTAGAATCCTGTGGTTGTGTACTAGGAGTGAAGTAATCCTTTATTATTCTATCACATATATCTTGAAGTGTCATACTGTGTTCAATAGCTTCCAAGAAGTCTTTTGGTATCGTTTTTTGCTGACATTTCATAAAGTAAGCATATATGGACATCTCAACATTCTCGAAGTCGTCGTTTATGATCCATTTATTGTGATAGAACAGATCACAAGTCCTGTCTTCGTATACGTAATACATATGATCGGAATCAAGACTCCGATCAAATATGATTTCGTATTTACCAAACCAAGCCTTTGATCCGTTTGTAATAACTTCATCGTCATCATACACTCCTCGTATTGCTTCACGATATTGTTTAAGGAGTTTCTGTGCGTGGTAAATACCGAAGTATTTGCTGTATTGTTCACCTAGTTGAACAGGGTTGTCAATGAAAAGTTCTGTAAGACGGTCGCTAATCATCTTCTGAGACATCATAAGCTTAAAAAAGTTGTTTGAAGAATGGATTATGGCGATAGTACAAATGCTTGAAAATCAACCAAATTAGATCCATATGAAGGGTTTTTATATGGTAAAACCATTATTTCGAAGCTCGTTTCAAAACGTTTTTCAATCAAGTCCTTCATTACAGGAAGCCAGTTTTCAAAAAGCTCTTTCTCAGAATCATACGGACCAAATATGGACCTATATTTATCGCACCAATACCATTCAAATAACCAATACTTGTTGAGATATCTAAACATTAAGTTACCATGAATCCATTCTCTGGAAGCATCTTCATCATCTCTAACGATAATTGGTTGATGATCTTGACGATATTCTTTGTAAAGAATTATCTTACTGTCATTAATCTGTTTATGTAGAAAGTTTATAGCATCAAAACACTTTGCTTTCTTCTCGAGAAATACGACAGTTGGAGACCTATATCTCCAATTATTGAATGAACCGGTATCCCATTCGACATGAGATTTAAATCGAACAATAGCTTCAAATGGATTCATATAGCCTAAACTTTAAAAAATAAGCTTTGTTTACTTAGCGCCACTTAGCACATATACTCCAGAATAAATCAATCATGGCGTACATATCACCTGTAAACATCTCTGCACCAAATCCTCCAGTATCAGATTCTTTTACGTTAGTGAATTTCTTATTGAATTCTTCAATAAGTTCGTGCTCACATCTATCTATATCCTTTGACATTGATGTGCATATTATAAATGCATTCCTATATTCAGTAGATTTAAGTCTTCTGAGTAAGTTCTGCGCCTTTCCTAATTTGAACTTATTTGAACCTTGATCGCAGTTTAATTGTAATAGATACAAACCTTGATGCGGATAAGTAGTTTCACTTTGCATAACTTCTTCTTGAACATCTTCAATTCCAATAAACTGTCTTAATTGTTGCCATCTATTAATATCGCATCTGCATACTTGTTTATCTTTTACAAAACCAACTGCTTGTAAAATTACGTTGTAATCAAATGGTATTCCGCATAACTTCTTTGAAATAGAGTTCATGGTTCTTAATTGTACAGTAACTGTTTTTGTATCTGTTTTTACATTCGTTTTTGCCAATGCAATTAATACATTTGGTTTATGGAATCTGAAATATTGAGAATAAATAGTCCCATCAACCCAATACATAAACTTATCTTGATTGTAGTCCTCTGTTAGATTCACTTTTTCAAGTATTGTTTTTGAAACGTCTATTCCATATTTCTTCTGAAAATTAAACCATTTAGAAGATTGTGTTCTGATACAGTCGTCAGTTAAGTAATCATTTATAATTGGTTTCTGATCAATTAATAAATGAACTCCTTCGTCGCACTCATATGATTCTTGTTGGTTCTCTATATAAGTTTCTTTCTTGAATTCTATATTAATAGGTTCTGTGTCTTTACCATCAGTAAATTTAAATTCATGAACTTTTGAGAAATCAGTTGGTTTTACGCGTCGAGGACCGTTCAATAATGGAAACGGAGCTGATGTTGTACTTTGTTCAATTATAGCTGATTGTTGATTAACAGTTACTTTGAACTTATTTGCATCTATCCATTCTATTTGGTAAGGGACGTTATAATACTTCAAAGTATATAAAATATCAATATATTTAAGCTCCATAGTTACCTAACGATAATTTATTAAAAAAATAGTTTCTGTGTTTATATTTGCTCTAATAAATTGACTAGTTCGTTATAGACTCGTTGCATATGGCTCTCGGTTGTTTCAATACCAAAATTAATGTTCGAGAGCTTATTCTTTGCATATTCTTCTGCATTAACTATATTATGATTGATATACTTATCAATTAAGAAACTTCCTGCTATATTCATTACATTAGCCAATATCTCTGTGTTTATTAATACAGAAGCTAGCTCCATGGAATTCTCTAATTCTTCACCAGTCTCTTCATAGTGTTGCATGTTCTCGTTCATCTCCTTAAGTTTGTTATAATGATGAATAAATGGCTCTTTTGTAGCGGTTACTGCTAAATCTAATTCATCTTGTATAATTTTCAAGAAATCCTTAATGGCTGGTAACATTTGTTTGAATCCATTTAATATCATTGTAATGAATTGATTTGTATAGATGGATGTATAGTAATTTAGCTTACAATCAATCAATATACACAAATTTTTGTCATTAAGTTTATCTTGATATAATTCAATGATATTTTTGACAGAAAGCTTTTCCATATGAATTTCCATTAAAAAAATAAGTTTATCTATACTTGATGTCTATTTACGTTTGTGAAGATATTTCTCAGCAAATTTAGGATCATGAAACATTTCAAACAGTTTTTCATGAGCATCGTATCGATCAAGTCGTTTGTCAAAGTATTTCTTGATTTGTGGATGGACACAGCACCACCCTGGTTGAATTATTCTTAGGTAAAACCCAAGTGGATCATGTATACGTGTATGTTCTAATTTAGCTATTTCATAAATAACCTCTAAATCATAGATTGCGTCAAGTCTATTTTTAATGAAATTCTTCATCGTTTCCTTATCACAATTAACCTTCTTTGTAACGACTTCTTTATCTGTGACTTCGTATTCATAGATGTATGGTTGATCTATGATTCCAAAGACTAGATATAATAACTGATTTTGAATGAACTTAATTTCGTTGTTGTACATTGACATCAAAAGCTTAAAAAAGTTGTTTTTACTTGTTTTTGTGATAGATGAAGTTACATATCGACTAAATCATATATAAATGCATGAATCTATGTTTAAGCGTTTATTTAGTTAGATAAATTACGTGTATCTTTTGGGTCAATGTTTATACCAAATCAATACCTAATGATACTGTGAAACAACCTGAGAATGTTTGAGGTTGAATTGTTATAACGAATTTACCATCTTCCGTAGAATACGAATACTGACTAGATGATAAATATGCCGTTGATCCATCATGTTTGAAAACTTCAACATTCATGGATGCTATAGTGTAATTTGTAGTTGTTAAATTAAATCCATCTTGTATTGTACATAGATGAGCCTTAAATTCTTGTCCAACTCTAATTATACGTCTTGAAGCAGCTACATGATATATAGTTGATCCAATATTTTCCACGTTAGCCTGTATTTCAACGGCATCGAAATCTATTCCTTCATTTTCGGGTTTTTCATTAGTCGATGTAATCATAACACATGAACTTTTTTCAAATTTACGTACAAGGTTTTCAAATCCATTATAATACGCAGTTCCATCAGCAGCAGTAGCTTCTGTTAAATTATCAGTCTTTATTTTTCCACTTGTAGATGTTTCTCTCATAATAACCTTATAATTGCCAGATGAGCGTGGATATTGTTCGAAGTCATCTGGAACTGAGTAATATCTTAGTTCAAAGTAATGATTTGTTGAATCATATTCTACAAGACGTAAACCTGGTCTTACGGATATAGATAACACCGTGTATTGTGGGAAATTATTAACTATACCTTTGGAGTTCACGATTGTGCCGTTCTTGATCATTAAATGTTGAAGATTCAGGACTTCCAAATTTCCACCAAGGTCGCAATCAAATGAATGACCAGATCTATCTCCTCCAGAGTCGCGGAATATAATTCTTGGAGAAATTGCTGTATTATTACCAATTTTTACTTCTTGTAAATTTCCAATACTCTCAAATGTTATAGGTGTTGAAATATACCAATCGACGTTACTATATTTAAAGTTACAGAGGCTATAGTCTGGTGCCTCAAATTCGTCGAAGCAGTCAAACACCACGGGATTAACATTAATAAATGTTGGATTTGTGTTTATTATTTTTGGCATCATAGATGGTGAAACACCTTTACGTTCTGTAATAGGAGTAATGAGCTCACATTTTGACATATCTAATCCACTAATATCTACTTCTACGCCTGACATGTTTCCGAAAACTAGGTTAGATGAATAAGTGCATTTACAGTTCTTAAATGTAATCTTTTTAAACAGTAATGCAGTGAAGTATGCCAAATAAGATCGTGGCCAGAAATACCACATTCCGCGATTTTGATTATTTCCATATTTTCCAGTACATGCGCCGAATTTGCCATTTTCGATAATTAATTCATGATTTGTTGATATGAGTCCACCGGTTGAGGATATTGGGAAACCATAATCACTGATTGGTCCTGAATCTAAAATAATCTGAGCATTATTATAATTCTTAGTCCTATCTATAATTTGATTATTAAAGTCCCATGTATGTGTATATATTCCTTCAATCACAACAGGTGTTGCTGCATCTAGAACTATTTGTTCACCCCATGCTCCACATGATTCAACTGATAATAAATTAGATACAGTATCTAATACATAACTTGTTCCTGCTAATCCAACCCGTCCATATATTCCACCTGGAGGATATTGAACTAATTTGTAGATATCACTTCCAACAATAGCATTAGCTTCCGTGTTATTGGCGGCCCTACTTGTTGCATCACCAACTCGAAGTATTGGTGTCAGAGTAGAACTACCAGTAATTAATGTGGCATCATTAGAAAGTGAGTCCTCATATGGAGAGGTCGTGTGAATCTGGATCGAAGCTGGTGCAAACGTTCTACCGAGTATATATTGCCATGCAAGGCTATGATTTTCCGAATACGCATCATTATTAATTTCAATAGATTGTTCATTATAATAGCCAATTTTCTTAACTGATGGAGTAAATTTAATAATTGTTGGATCTATTTGAATAATTCTATTTTGTCCAATTGATGGTTGTTCTTGAATAGTCTCATTTATTGTTATGGCAGCAGGGATATCTTTGTCAATACCAGTTGTGTCATTAGTTATAACAACTGTTTTAATTGGATTACTTTCATCAGTAGTGTATTGACTGTTCATTGTTATATTGGTTGGTTGCATTAAAAGAGAATATTCGCCTGTTGTGCTTCCGACATTACGTCTAATTCTGAATTCTGGTTCATTAAATGTAATTCCAGAGCCTGATGCAGATGGCCTTGTTTGAACTGGCTTTATAACGATCGATGGAGTATCTGAAATCGTTACTGGTGTAGCTGATATATGAACAACATCATAATTTACGCCTTCTATTTCTACAACATTATGTGCTCCTTCAGCTTCTGTATCATATTGATATTCTGTTATTCCTGGATATATTTCTATTGAGTTTGGTGTTATCTCTGTTTTACCGGATAACGTTGACATTCTTTGATTAACAGACGACTGTACTGCTGATGTACCCATCATATATCCTGTATTAAGTAAACGGTCTACAAATGTTTTCCATTGATCAGGATTATAATCATAGACTTTACTTGTGAAATCTAATATAACATTTGGTAATGAACTTAATGTTAATGTATTATTTATATCTGCTATCAATTTACCGTCTAATCCAGTATTTGGGTGAACGAATTCATCAAAATCCATAACGTTTAATGATTCATTTTTAAGACCATTTTCCAAATATTTGACGTTATATTTAAATACTGGGACAGAAGTTCCCATATGTGGATCTAGTGAATTCAATTCTTCAAATTCATTATTTGTTAATACTTCTTGATTAGCGCGTATTATGAATTTATTTGTATCAGAAGCAACTGTACTAATTGATGGAGTTATAGAAATGGTGTTGATCTCATTATTCACATTCATCATCTTTATCTCTGGTTCTGTATATGTGTCGATATCATTGTTCCCATCAATGGTGTAGCTGTCATTCTCTATTTTTATTGATAGTTTTCGGTCATTAACAGTAGTTGAATTAGATGACAATGGTAATGAAGATGCAAATGTGATGTTATCAGCTGAAAGATTTAATTCTGATGTATGAGTGG
>JAEEGL016001922.1_pt1 | contig 35696 bp, 33 predicted proteins | sample 9134231 | NCBI WGS metagenome assembly JAEEGL01 (sample SAMN16246548, study PRJNA631951) | gut metagenome | biome: gut microbiome; feature: rumen; material: fiber-attached | host: Bos | place: Iran: Karaj | collected 2018-10
AAGTTCAAGAAAAATATAAAGATTATAAATTAGATATAACACTGGATTTTGATATTAGTGATTAGTGTGTTATAGGTTGGTGATTAATTTTGAAATTTACAGAGTATAACCAATAATTATGAAAAAAGTAACTATGTTATTAGAAGTTTTTGTAAAGTGTTTAATGAAAGTTACAATAATGTTTATAATAAAATAAATTGTGAGAGGTTTAATGATATTGAAGTATTTGAAACTAGGTAAGGGTTCTTATATTGCATTTTGTTGGAATAAAGATAATTTTTGCAATATGGTACCTATAATTGATAACGTTGTTTATGATAAAGATGATATTAAGAATATGGAGGTATACAAATGATATGTAATAAGTGTAATAAAGGTAAAATGAGACCTATAAAAGCATGTGCTGGTGAAGTTGAATATGAATGTGAGTTATGTAAAAATAGATATATTAAAAAATATGATTCATCTAATAATAGTCTTGAAATTATTAAAGATAATTATGAGTCACCAGAAAAATGGGCTGAACAGACAATAAAGTCATATAGTTTTCATGGTGAAATACCAAAAGAATATTTAGAAAGATTAAAGTCATGTAAAACATGGGATGATGTATTAATTCTTGAAAAAGAAGTAATTCCACATTTGCTTAGATAGTGTTAAATAACAAAGAAACTTGGACAAAGATATTGAGATATTTTTATTATGTGAGATATAACAGTTTAATAGACTGTGATATAATTATTATGTGGGAGGTATTAGGAATGAGAATTGATTATGATTTAAAGAAAGATTTAGAGGATATAAAACTTGATACTATAATTATGCAAAAGGAACTTGATTTTAATAAAAGAAAATATGATGAAATATGTGACCTTTTAAATAAGAGTGCTATTTTTGATGATAAAGTAATATTTATTATCTCTGATTTAATGTCTTATTATGAAGGTGTTACATATGCACCATTTATTTATTCAAAAACAAATGTTTTTTTCAAAGGATATATGGAAGTATTATATGTTGGAATTGCACCTGAAGACAATATAATTAGTTTTATGAATAATGAAACAAATATTACAAATGATAATATTGATAAGTTTTTTCAACAAAAAAGAGGTTATGAAATCTTTCAATTTGGATCAAATGCTAATAGAATTAATAAAGAAGATAGAATTATTAGCCTATATGATTTTAGAGAAGATGATGATAATAAGAAGTTAGTAGCATTTCCATTTTTGCTAAATAATTATAATGTAGATTATACATATCCTTTTACTACAAGTTTATATAATTTTGAGGATTATGAATATGTTCGAGATTTTATGAGTTATTTATTTGAATTACAAGTAAAGAATAGTGGTAAAATGTTAACTTATAAAGATATGACAAAAGCAATGGATGATTACTTAGAATTGGATGAAGGATTTACCAGAAAATTAGAAAAATAACTCGTTTAATTAACGAGTTTTTGTTAATTTGAAAGGGATTATGTTTATGAAAAAGTATTTTAAAAATTATTGGAAGTTTTTCTTGTTTGTTTTAATTTGTGGATTAATTGGAGGTTATTTTAGTGGTATATATTTATATGGGTCATTATCAGAAGAAGTATTAAAGCAAATTCAACAGCAGAATTTAACAAAAGAATTATTTTCTGTAATTGTTATGCTTCAATATGCAATTTTATATGGCTTATTACTTGCAATAATTGGTGTTTTTATTTCTAAGAAAGTAGATTTATGGAAGAAGTTCAAATATGATAAAAATGCTTTTAAAATCACAATGATTATTACTATTATAGGTGCATTATTATTATATCCAGGAGATAAGTTGATATTTGGTAGATTTAGTAGTTTTGTTAGTGATCAGTATGTTAATACCCCAACTTTTGCTAAAATAATTAGTGGATTATTACTTGGTGGAGTTATTGAAGAAGTAATGATGAGATTATTTCTTATGTCATTATTTGTTTATGTTATTTCAAAATTATTTTATAAAAAAGAGAAGACGATTCCTTCTAAAGTCTATATTATTTCTAATATAATAACTGCAATTTTATTTGCATTAGGCCATCTTCCAAGTACTATGTCTATGACAACATTAACACCAGCATTAATAATTAGATGTTTTTTATTTAATGGCGGATTAGGTTTGTTATTTGGTTACTTATATAAAAAATATGGGATTGCTTATGCGATGATATCTCATGGATTATGTCATTTGTTTTCAGATATTTTTATGATTCTATTTGTTTAATTATTGTATATTGATATAATTATGTTATAATAAATTATTACTTAGGGAGAGATATGTAATGAGCATTAAATTTGATTTAAAAAGAGATTTAGAAGATACTAAAATTGAGGAACTTATATTAGAACGAAAAATTAAAGAAAATAAAATGAGATATGTAGAAATATGTGACTTAATAAATAGAAGTGATATGTTTGATGAATCACTTGTGTTTTTGATAGCGGAACTTATGTCTTATAAAGAAGGGACACATTATTCACCATTTTTTTATGAAGAGAAAAAGCCATTCTTTAAAGGATATTACAAAAATACAATTGTTGGCATTGCTCCAGATGTTGTAATATGTGATTATATTGATAATAATAAAAATAATCTTAAAGAATTATTTGATAATAAAACATGTTATAAAGTATTTAATAAAGGAAGAGGTCCAGCTGCTTATCAGATTAAAGATACTAAGATTGGCGTATATGATTTTGAGAATACAATGAATAATAAAAAATATATATCATTTAATTTTTTACTAAAAGGTTTTAATATTCAGAATTATCCTACTTATTATGAATTTGAAGATTATAAGTATGTACAAGATTACATAAATTATTTATTTGAATTACAACTTAAAAATAGAGGAAAACATTTAACTTATGAAGAAATGGATAAAGCTTTAGATGACTTTTTAAATTTAGAAGAAGAAAAGGCATTGTTATTAAAATAAGCAAGGAACTCTTGCTTTTTTTATGATATAATGTTTATAAGATGTTTGGTAGGTGTTCATATGAAAAAGAAAATGTTTGGAGTTTTGGCTATAGTATGTTGTTTGTTATTGGTAGGATGCAAAAAGAATGGTAATAATTCTGGCTCTGAAGTAGGTGATATTACTTTAAATAACGAGGTTAAAGGTATTACTATCCCATGGGGAGCAACTGAAATATTTTATAAAGCTGCTAATAAAATAGAAGATAATAATTATGAACCTCTTGTATTACTTGGAACACAAATAGTTTCTGGTACTAATTATATGTATTTGTGTAAAGAAGTAAATGATGGTGGTTTTAATTATAAAGTAATTATTGTTTATAATGATTTAAATGGTAATAGTACTATTATATCTACTAAAGATTTTGATGTTTTAAAGTATTTTAATAAAAATATTGATGGCAATCGTGAGTTATTAGATGGTGGTTGGGAAGTAGTAGACGAGTTTCTTAGTTATGATATGAGTGAATCATTATATAAGAATTTTAAAAAGATTGCCACAAATTTTAGTGAGTATGGCATTTTACTTGCTACTCAGGTTAATAATGGCACTAATTATGGTATATTAGCACTTGGAAAAGATAAAACAATTAAGTTTGTTACTATGAATGTTACATCTAAAAATAAAGCATCTATTGTTTCGACAGCTTATGTTGAATTATCTGATTTTAATTAGGAGTTTATATGAAAAAGATAGCAGTAATTCTTGCAAATGGATTTGAAGAAATAGAAGCTCTAACAGTAGTTGATATACTTAAAAGAGCAGGATTTGTTTGTGATATGGTTTCTACTACTGATAAGATGGTTGTATCAACTCATGGTATTAGGGTAGAAGCTGATAAATTGATTGGAGAAACTGATAAAGATAGTTATGATATGATAGTTTTACCTGGAGGACAACCCGGAGCTAATAATTTAGCTAAAAGTGATGAAGTTATTAGTTGGGTTAGGGATTTTAATAATAAGGGAAAAGCTATTGGTGCAATATGTGCAGCTCCTCTTGTACTTTCTGTAAGTGGAGTAGTCAACAATAAAAAAGTGACATCATATCCAAGTTCTAGTTTTAATGAATTATTTAAAGATTCCATTTATACAGAAGATTTGGTAGTAGTAGATGATAATATAATTACAAGTAGAGGGCCAGCAACAGCATTACCATTTGCATATACTTTAGTTGATAAACTTGGCTCTTCAAGTGATTCATTAAAGAGGGATATGTTATATAGTGATCTTTGTGAAGATATTAAAAAGGATAAGTAATAATTATCCTTTTTTTATATTTGAATTTATTTAATTAATATATTATAATAATATTGATAATAGTAGGTGAAGTTATGAAATGGCTTGATAGGATGAGTAAGTCAAATAAAATTATTGTAATTTTAATATTATCAGTTGTGGCTATGATGCTTCTTGTAAGTTATCATTCTTTGGCATCCAATAATAAAGATTTTAATGATAGTAATGGATGGACTTTAAATGTTTATAATGGTTCTACCAGTAATCCATTTAACACTAATAATAATGATAGTAGTTTAGTATATGTTGATTATAATAGTGTTATGGTTGATATGTATGAACTATTTAAAGATATTGGAATTGTTTATAATAAAACTTTAACAATAAATGATAGTAATAGAACAAATCCTGCTACATATCAAAGAGTAGTAAATGTAATTAGTATTCTTAAATATAATGAAAAGTATCCTAGTGCAACTACTAAGACTAATAAAGGTATAAGGTTATATGATGATGGTACTTATGATAAAGTAACTATAGATGATAATAAAACAATATATGTGCCTGATAGATATAATTATTATTATGATGAAACTAATTATGTATCTGTTGATGATTCAGTTACTTTAGATATTGAAAGTAAAGATGATAATTATTATCTACCTTTATATTTCTTTGCTAACATTCCGGGTATTTCAATTTCGGTTGATGGTAACAAAGTGTATGATAAAACAAGTTATCATAATTCGATTGAAGCAATTGATAGAACTAAGGCAGCTCATGTTATAGATATAAGAATAAATCAAAAAACACCTAATTATAATGATGTACATATTGCTAATAGTACTGGTGATTATTATGGTAAAAGTAATGGCTCTTTATGGAGAGAAGAAGCTTTAAAGAGAATAGAAAAGTATAGAAAAAATGATTTAGATATTAGTGTTGTTGACAAAAATGATAATCCTATTGAAGGCGCTAGTATTAATATTAAGATGAAGAGTAATCCTTTCTTATTTGGAACAATGCTTTCATATGATAAAGATGGAACTAGTGGACATAATAATTATGGAGTAAGTGGTAATACCTATGATAATAGTTCTACTACTTTTGATAGTTCATCTTTATTAACTAATTCTGGTATTAACAAACAATTATTTAATAGTGCTGGTGTTAATAATATTTTTAGTATTTCCGAAGGAAATAATAATTCATATAGCATTACTGAAGCATTAAGAAAAGATAGTATTAATACGTTAAGAAATATTGATATTAATAATGTTAGAGGTAGCTATATTTATGATAATGGTATTAATGATATTAATTTAGCGATTATTGGTAATGGTACTAATAGGGATTTGAGTGATAATAATATTACTTTAAGTGCTATTTATAATCAAGTAAGTGAATGGATAAGTGAAAACACATTAACACAACATCAAACTGATCTTAATAATTATAAAAATAAGGCTATTAGTAGATATGAGTCTTTATATTATAATTATATTGATTATTTGATGGGTAATCCTTTATATAAGAATGTTAACTCATATGATGTTCTTAATAATATAGGATCTTTTACTAGAATTTATGTATTATTATATAAGGGTAATTTTTTAAGTATTGAGAATTTCTGGGAAAGTTCTGTTTATAATAATATTAATGCTACTTTAGAAGATTCTGATGCTTTAAAAGAAGAGTATGTAAATTTTTTGAAAAATATAATTAAAAGAGTTAAAGATACAAGATTCTATGAAGGAGAAATTGTATTTAGTGAAGGAAGTAATAAAGGTACTTGGATTTTTAATGATCAAAATACTAGTGTTACTGAATTAACTCAGAATATAATTGATTTAATTAAAGCTATTGATACTAAGTATTATGAAAGTGGTACTTATACAAATAGTATAATTAGTTCTTATGGTTTAAAGTATAAACCATCTAGTAATTATTCGACACCTCAAAGTTATTATAATGAATTAAATAATATTTTGAATAATACTAAGATTAAAAATGGTAAGATAGTTGAATATGATAACTCAAACGGTATTTCTAAGGAAGAGTATTTAAGAGATTCATTAATAATGGCATATTCAAATAAATTAGTAAATGAGTTTAATTTCTATAATTATTATGATGATAGTATAACTAATACCTTAGAAAGAAATATATATTCAAAGTTTATTAAGGGTGATTATTTCTATGACAAGAAAGATTTACTTTCATATGATGGAGATTTTACTAGTAATCAAAGTGGAGATGCTTCTACTAGGTTATATAAAGGTGTTTATGAAGTAACTGTTACTTTTCAAACAGAAGTTGTGAAACGTACTATTACATTAGATAATGATAAACAAGAGAGTATTGAACTTGATATAACTGGTTTTGATTTAATAAAGCCAACTGTCGAAGATTTTACTGTTTCTAAGGATGGATTTAACTCTAAAGTAGACTTTAAATGTAGCGATAATGCTGGAGTGAAGGGGTGGTTTTTTGGATCTAATGATTCAGAGTTTACTCAAGTTGAGCCAGCAGTTAGTCTATTTACAGTTCCTACTATAAGTATTAATACTGAAGGTACTTATTATTATGGATGCATTGATAAAAGTAATAATAAGTCAATTATAGGAAGTATAGAGTTTAACAAAGTTGTCATAAATAGTAATTTATTAACACTTACAGGTACTAAGGGTGTATATAATAGTACTAATTATGAACAGGTTTCTACTCATAATTTAATACGTAAAAAGGGTAATACTATAGATGATTTTGGTGATTTATATACACCAACTGGTGCAGGTGAATATAAAGGATATATTCCAGCTGATAGTACTTCTATTACTGATTCTCTATATACAATAAATAGTAATACAGTTGTTAATACATATTTTGATAGAATTGAATATAATATTACTGCTGTTTGTAAAGAAGGGGTATCGTCTGTTAAGTTAACAAATAATGCAAGTAATGGTAGTGTTACTTCTACAATGGATGATAATAGAAAAGTGTTAACTATAAGATCTGGTACAGAAGTAAGTGTAACTGCTACTTTAGGTAGTGGTAGTACATTTAATAAATGGAGTGGTATGACTGACTCTACTGAAAATCCTGTAACATTTACTCCAAGAGCATCAGGTAGTGTTGAACCACTTGTTACAATAGAACAAAATGAAAAGCCAACTTCAGAATTTGAAAATGTAAGTAATGAATTAAAGGCAAATAATGTTAGTTTAACTCTTAAGTGTAGTGATGATAATAGTGTTAGTTCATATTATTTTGGAACAACCTTAAATCCTGGAGATACTTTATTTACAAGTATTGATAATTCAAGTACTACTTTTAGTAAGAGTCAAAGTATTAGCAGTGCTGGAACATATTATCTGGTTTGTAGAGATAATAAGGGTGAGAAGTCTGTTGCTAGTATGATTACTGTTAATAAGTATACTGTTAATAAAATGTTATTAAATGAAGGTGGAAATAAAGGAGTATATTCAACTTCAAACTATACTCAGGTTGAAAGTAATGATTATTTAGGTACAAGTTCACTATTGCTAACAATGAGTATTTTAAAAGATTCCCTTCCAGATAACGCAAGTAGTTATCTTGGGTATACTATTGGATCTGCTAGTAGTTTAAGTACAGATAATCCAACTAATAGTATTAATAATGCTATTTATAATCTATGGTATGATAGAGTTTCTAGTACACCTACTATTAGTAATCCAGTTGCTGAATTAAAGTCATTAACTAATAATGTTAGTGTTAAAACACAAAGTGTTACTTTAAAATGCAGCAGTAGTGAAAAGATTACTAAATATTATGTTGGTACTAATAATAATCCACAAGATATCAATTATAAAAATGTGTCTAGTAGTAATAGTAGTGTTGAAGTTAAAATTAATATTGAAAGCGCTGGTAATTATTACTTTGGATGTATGAGTGAAAGAGGTTTGAAGTCTACTTTGGTTAATCAAGAATATACATCTTATACAATTAAGGAAGAATTATTAAATATAACTGGAAAAAAGGGAACATATGATAGTTCTAATTATAAAGAAGTATTAAGTGATAGTTATATAATTCCTAAGGGAAGTACATTAGTATTAGGTAGTATTAATGCTCCAACTGGGGCAAGTGCTAGTACATTTAAAGGTTATACTTTAGGTAATAATACATTATTAACTGATAATGTTGTAGTAAATGAAAATAAAACTATTACAATGTGGTATGATAGAGATGAATATACAATTACTTTAGTAGCAACTTCTCTTGTTCCTAAGATAACTGCTAAGAATGAAAATAATCAAGTAGTTACTGCTACTTTAGAAGATAATAATAAAGAGTTAGTTTCTAGATATGGTGAAAGCGTTGTTGTAACAGCTACATCAAGTGATGGTAAAGCTATTAATTGGGGTAATATATCTAATAGTAGTGATGATACTATTACATTTAATGCTAATAGAAATTTAGTAATTAAGTTAGAAGAATCATCTAGTAATGAAGTTAATCCTAAGACAGGAAGTATTACTAATTATATTAAGTATGTATTGTTAATCAGTTTAGTAATGTTTATAATACTATTTAAGTTTGTTAAAGGACTATATTTAGATTAGCAGGAGGTTTAATGAAAAAAGTTTTAAACATAATAATTCTATTAGTTATTGTATTTGGGGTGATTTATTTTATAAGAAAAGATGAAGTTAAAGTCGAAGAGACTGAGGAAATTAAACAAATATTAATTAGTATTGATAATAGGGATTTGATTGTTAATTTAGAAAAGAATAGTTCTGCTGAAGAGTTATATAAAAAATTAAAAGATAATCATGTTACTATTGATGCTCATGATTATAATAATTATGAGAAAGTAGGAGATCTTGGCTTTGAGTTACCTACTAATGATGAGTTTATTACTACTAAGTCTGGAGATTTAATCTTGTATGAGGGTAATAAAATAACATTATATTATGATACTAATAGTTATAAATTTACTAAGCTTGGACATGTAATTAATTTTGACGGAATGGACCTAAAGGATTTCTTAGGATCAGGTAGTGTTAAAATGACTTTAAGTAGGAAATAGTAACTAAAAACCTTTAATTATTTAAAATAAAAAGAATATATTTCTATATTCTTTTTTTGTTGTTAAATAGTTTTAATCAAATTCTATTGTATAATCTAATAATTTGTTTTCTTGAATTACAATAGTATTATCATTATAGTCTTTTATAGTATAAGTTGATTTCTTTTTACTTGAACTTTCTATTCCAGCATCAATATTTAAATTAAAGTTATTCTTTAAATCTTCTGCTGAAGTATAATTTTTCTTTTCTTCTTTTGAAAGTAGTTCATAAGCTTTTTGTGGATCTACTTTTAATAGTTCACTAAAGTTTGATATATAAAGAGTTAATTTTGCTTTCTCATCATAGTTAGTAGATGGTATTACATTTTGATTAGTTACTTCTAAATCAATTACCTTATGTTCACTTAGAAATTTTTCAGCATATTTTTCTATATCTGCTTCTTCTATTTTTTCAATTTCATAGTATATTCCATTTGTAATAATTAGATAGTTAACATTTTTTTGATAGTCAATTCCTTCTTCTTTAATTTTTGTTAAATACCCATTTACAAAGTATACATTGTTTAATCCATCTTCTGAATATAGTATTTTATTACTAATATAAGATGGCTCAGGATATTCATCATTATATAGTCCATTTACTATTGTTTGTATTTCATATAATACATTTTCATCTGTTAAGTCTTTAAGACTTTGTTTATCTTCCATTGAAGATTTAATTGAGTTTAATATTATTGTAATAATAATGAATGCAAATAATAAACCCACTACTCCTAATACTCTTTTTTGATTTAATAACATATCAATCAACTCCTTTATTTATTTTTTATAATATACTTTTGGTCTTAATGCACCTAGTGCATCATTAAAGTTTGTATTGGCTAGGCAAAAACTTCTATCTGAAGCACATGATTGTCTTTGACCAAATTCTTGTCCATTATAGTACATTGCAATATGTGTGTTAGGGTGAGATCCTCCGCTACCCCAAATTACCCAATCTCCATTTCTAAAATCATTTCTATCATATATGTAATCAAAGTATTGGGAATATCCAAGTGAATCTTTGTAATACCAGTATCCACTAGCATAGTCATTAGGAGTTGCTTGTACTGGCACTCCGTTAACTGAACACCATACTTTAAAGCCTCCTACACATTGAACACCGTAATTAGTATCCCATGCGATTGCTCGTCCATAATAAGCTTCTACAAATTTATCAGGTCCATCAGTTAAATCAGCATATTTTTGTGGATTCTTTTTGATTTCTTCTTTTTTCTTTTGCCTAGCTTCTTCAAGTTCTTTTTCTTTTTTAACTACTTTTTTTTCTATTTCTTTTAGCTGGCCTTCTAGTTTTGGAATATCAGTTATGTTTTCTGAACCAGTCATTTTATATATTTGACTATTTGCATAACTTACTTCACCTTTTGCTTTATTATAATCAGTTCTATCAATTGTATTGTTAGCTATTTCTACATATTTTTTTGCATTTCTTATATATGCAGCAGTTATGTTTTGTGTTGTAGCGTTAGAAAAACATTTTGTAATTCCTAAGTCTTTTGTACCTGACATATCAAGTAACAGATTAATAAATGTTGGAATAAAGAATACGAGTATTGCAGCTATTATTTTTTTTATTGCAGTTGATGATTCATTGGTTAAAGCATCCTTTTTGTCTGATAATATTGGTCTTAAGAATCCATACATTAGAGATATTATTAAGATAAGCGGAACTGCTATTCTAATAATATTGATTGCAGTTTTAATCATTCTAAATATCAATAGTACTTCTGTATTATCACATATACTTAATATCATTTTTACTCCTTTTTAATAAATTCCACATCTATTTGGATTAGTTACATTATAAGGTTTTACATAATTAAGAGGGTCTCTTTTGCTTCCATCATTTACTGCAAAGTGTAAGTGAGGTCCAGTTGAACAACCAGTTGATCCAACTTCTCCAATTTTATCACCTTGTTTAACATATTCACCTTGTTTAACAGTTATAGAATTTGTTAATAAATGGCAATAAGTTGTTGTTACTCCATTGGAATGCTCTATTTGAACTTTGTTAGCACATCCTCCATTACCTAGTTTGTAGCAGTTTTTAATAATATAGTCTGTTGAATATCCTTGTGAACTTTTATAAGTACCTGGATAGTTTGAATATATTACTTTTCCTGCTTTTGACGCATATACTGGAGTACCTGCTGCACAAGCCATATCTATAGCACCGTGTCCACCACCTATAGCTTTATGTGTTGAATCATTTCCACCAAAACAAGCTGTTAATCTTGATTGGTCTGCAAGTGGCCATGCAAATCCTGTTCTACTAACACTAAGTTTTGCATTTCTTTTCTTTCTCTTTTCAGTTTGTTCATCTCTGTTCTTTTTAAGTTCTTCTTCTTTTTTTTCTACTTTAGCTTTAACTGTACTAAGTTGAGCCTTCATACTATTTATATTTTCTTTTAATTTTAGTGGTCCAGTTGTTGCTGGTTTTACTTTATAGTCTACGATTCCTGAATCATTACCAACTCCAACACTATTTACATCAACATTACTAAATGCCCCAGCTCCACTACCTTTTTCGTTTAAAACTGAAACTACTATTTTGTTATATAATAAAGCATCTACAGTAGCTTCTGCTCTGTTATAATCGGTTCTATCTTCTGTTTTATTTGCAATATCAATTAAATTTTGAGCTTCTTTAACATATGAATTTGCTATATATACATTATTTGCATTTGCAAAACAAGCAGAATATCCTATATCTTTTTTATTTGCCATCTCTAATAGTATATTTACAAATGTTGGTATAAAGAATATTAGTATAGCGGCAATTATTCTTTTAATTGCCTTTCTTCCAGATATTGTTAGTTCATCCTTTTTATCTGAAAGCATAGGCTTTATAAAGTCTAGCATTAATGAAATTATTAATAGTAATGGAACTACTATTTTAATAACATTTATGCTTATTTTTATCATTTTAAAAATACGTAAAACATCTGGATTTTCACATAAACTAGCTATAATCATACAATACCTCCCCTAGTCATTTTTATTTTAACATATTTTGTTAATATTTTAAATAATTATTTATATTGTTTTTATGTTATAATTTAAGTATGGAAACAAAAGAAATAGAAAAAAAATTAGATGAGTTTGGTGAAGTTTTAAGTGATTTAAGTAATAAGTTAGATATTAGTGCTAAGACTTCCAGATTAAAAGAGTTAGATAATATTATGTCTGATTCTTCCTTTTGGAGTACTAGTAATACCAATGATATTATTAGTGAAGCTAAAAATATAAGAAGTATTGTTGATAAATATAATACTTTATTTGATAGTGTTTCTACGTTAAAAGAAATGATTGGTTTAGAATTAAGTGAATCTGATTTAGAGGATATAGTTAGAGAAGTTAAGAGTTTAGAAACTAATATTGATGAGTTAAAGCTATCAACTTTTTTGAATGGTGAGTTTGATTCAAATAATGCTTATGTTGAAATACATTCTGGAGCTGGTGGTACAGAGAGTAATGACTGGGCAAGTATGTTATTTAGAATGTATACCAGGTTTTTTGAAAAAAATGATTATAAGTATGAAGTAATTAGTAAGCAAGATGGTGAAGAAGTTGGATTAAAGGGAGTAGTTTTACTTGTTAAAGGTTATTATCCATTTGGTTATTTAAAGGGTGAAACTGGTGTTCATAGACTTGTTAGAATTAGTCCATTTGATTCTAATTCTAGAAGACATACCTCATTTGCTTCAGTTTTAGTTACACCTGAAATTAATAAAAATATTGATATCGAGATTAAAGAAAGTGATTTAAGGATTGATGTATATCACTCAAGTGGAGCAGGAGGACAAAGTGTTAATACAACTGATTCTGCTGTTAGAATTACTCACATACCTAGTGGCATTGTTGTTTCTTCTCAGGTTGAGAGAAGTCAAGTTCAAAATAAAGCTAGATGTATGGAAATGCTTAAATCTAAGCTATATTTATTACAACTTGAAAAATTTAATGATAAAGTTAAAGAATTAAAAGGAGAAGTAATGGATGTTAATTTTGGAAGTGCTATTCGTAGCTATGTAATGTGTCCATATACTTTAGTTAAAGATACTAGAACTAATTATGAAACAAGTAATGTAGAAAAGGTACTTGATGGAGATATTATTGGTTTTTTAGAAGAATATTTAAAGATATAATATTCTTTTTTATTTACATTGTTCTAGTAATATGATTAGTTTTTTGGTATAATGTATGATGGAGAAGATTAATATGGGGATATTAAAGAGATTAAGAAAAATTGATATTGATAGCGTAGAACTAGAAAATATAGTAAATAGAAAAGATGCTGTTAAGAAGTCTTTATTATTTGTTATTGGCTGTTTAATATCATCTTTATCTTATAATTTATTCTTTGTTCCTAATAATTTTGTCAATGGAGGACTTGGTGGCTTAGGTATTATTCTTAATCATTATTTAGAAATTGATCCAAGAATGGTACTGCTTATTGGTAATTTAATTCTAATAATCATTAGTATAATAATTCTTGGGGTTAAAGAGTCACTTCTTAGTACTGTAGGAGCTATTACATCTATAGCGTTTGTTTATGCTACTAAGGATATTCCTGATATGATTAATTTCTCTTTTGATAATGTTTTACTTTATGTACTAGCTGCTGGAGTAGTTGGAGGTTTTGGAGAAGCACTTGTATATAAGGCAGGATTTAATACTGGAGGTAATAGTATTGTTGCGTTAATTGTTCAGCGTTATAAGAATAAACCTCTTGGTATAATTATTAGAAATGTATCATTAGTTGTTATATTATTTGGAGGTATAGCATTTGGTTATACTTCTGTAATGTATTCACTAATTATTATGTTTATTTCTACATATTTGGTAGATAAAATGTTAATTGGTATTAGTGAGTCTAAGATGTTCTTTATTCATACTAATAAAGAGGAAGAAGTTAAAGATTTTGTTATTAAGATTATAGAAAGTGGAGTTACTGAATTAGAATCTCATGGAGCATATTCAAGAAAGAGAAATAAAATACTTATGTGTGTTGTTCCAACTGAAAGATATACACTACTTAAAAATGCTATTAAGGAAGTTGATCCTGATGCATTTATTGTCGTTAGTGATTGTTATGAAGTATTAGGAGGTACTGAGAGAAGAAGACTCTCATTTAAGTAAGGAGGATTTATGCAGTTAATAGAGCTTAGAAATGTTTATAAAAGATATAATAATGGCGTAACAGCATTATGTGATGTTAATTTAACTATTGGCAAAGGTGAATTTGTTTTTGTAATTGGTGCCTCTGGTAGTGGTAAATCAACATTAATTAAGCTTTTATATAGACAAGAAAAGCCAACAAGAGGAGAAGTATATGTTGGTGGTATTAATGTCGCTAAATTAAGAAATGGAAAGGTTTATAAATTAAGACGTAAGCTTGGGATAGTATTCCAAGATTATAAGTTGTTACCTAAGATGACTGTTTATGAAAATGTTGCTTTTGCATTAGAAGTTTATGGTCTTAAAACTGAAGAGGTAAGAAAGAGAACTCTTAAAGCTTTAGAGCAGGTTGGACTTAAAGATAAACTTAGAAGTTATCCAGATGAATTATCAGGTGGAGAACAACAAAGAGTATCTATTGCAAGAGCTATTGTTAATAGTCCTAAAGTTCTTATTTGTGATGAACCAACTGGTAATTTAGATCCAAAGACTTCTATGGAAATAATGAAGGTAATAGAAAGTATTAATACTGATTTAGGAACTACTATTATAATGGCTACTCATGATGAAAAGATAGTTAATAAAATGAAGAAGAGGGTAGTTGTTATTGACAAAGGTTTAATATCAAAGGATTTAATGAAAGGAAAGTATAAAGATGAAAGCATTTAGAATATTAAAAAGTACTTTAGTTGAATCATTTAAAGGTGTGTTTAGAAACTTTTCATTATCTCTTGCTAGTATATCCTGTATTACTATTACATTAATACTTGTAGGTTGTAGTATATTACTTTCTTATAATGTTAATAATTTTACTTCTGAAATTGAAAAGGATATGACTATAGTAATATTTTTAGATAAGAATACTACTAAAGATGAAGTAGAAGAAGTCAAAAATGAATTAGACAATATGGATAATATTAAAAGTGTAGAGTTTAATTCTAAGGATCAAGTTAAAAAAGATATGCAAAAAGAATCAGATGTTTTTGATAGTATTTTATCTCAATATACAGAGGAAACTAACCCTTTACAAGATACTTTCTTAGTTAAAGTTGAAGATATTAGTTTGATTGGAGAAACAGCTGATAAGATTAAAATAATAGATAATGTGGATATTGTTAAATATGGAGAAGGTAGTGTTGAAGAATTAGTTAAGATATTTGATTTAGTTAAGAAGATTACCTATGTAGCTGTTATTGCTTTAGTATTAGTTACTGCATTCTTAATTAGTAATACTATTAAAATAACTATTCAATCTAGAAGAAGAGAAATAGAGATTAGAAGACTTGTAGGAGCGTCTAATACATTTATTAAACAACCTTTCTTCTTTGAAGGTATTATTCTTGGATTTTTAGGGTCTATTCTTCCTATATTTATATGTTGTTATGGATATACATATTTATATAAAAAATTAGGTGGTAAAGTGTTTACTGAGATTATTTCATTAATTAAACCAAGTAGGGTTATTTATATAGTTATGGTAGCTTTGGTTGTTATTGGAGTAGTAGTAGGTGCTTTTGGTAGTTATAGAGCGGTAAGGAAGTATTTAAAAATATGAGTAGGAAGTTTAGTAAAGTATTTTTTATCATATTTTGCTTATTCTTTATGATTAGTTCACCTAATGCTAAATCATTAAAGCAATTAAAAAATGAACTTGCTAGAGATGAAGCTAATAAAGCTGCATTAATTGCTAAACAAAAGACTATTGAAAGTAAAATTACTAAAATGAATAAAGAAATCTCTAGTATGAATAGTAAGATAACTGATAATCAAAATAAGATAGAAGAATCAAAAGAAAAGATTAAATCATTAAATAAAGATATTGATGAAAAACAAAAAGAAATTGATAATTTAGTTTCATTTTTACAAGTGTCTAATAAAGATAATGTTTATTTGGAATATGTATTTGAAGCAAAAACTTTTTCTGATTTTATTTATAGAAGTGCTGTTGTTGAAGAGTTGACTAAATATAATAATGAATTAATTGATTATATGTATAATATGATTGAAGAAAATAAAACTCTTCAAAAGGATTTAGAAAAGAAGATTAAAATAGCTGAAAATAATATTGATGAATTGCAAGCATTATTAAAAAAGTATGATTTAGACTTAGATGATTTAAGTGAAGATCAATTAGATATTGAAGCTGAAATTAAAGCAAGAAAAGTTGAAGTTGCTGAATATGAAAAAATTTATAAACAAAATAAGTGTGATGAAAATGTTGATGTAACAACTTGTGTTAGGGTTCCACCTAGTGGTAAGTTTGTAAGGCCACTTAAAAAAGGAACTATAACAAGTTTATATGGTAGTAGATATCACCCAACTCTTCATTATTGGAAGTTCCATAGTGGAGTTGATATTGGTGGTAATCCAACTGGTACAAATGTATATGCTGCCGCTAGTGGAAGAGTTAGTAATATAGTACATAGATCTTCTTGTGGTGGTAATAAAGTATATATTGAACACACTATAAAGGGAAAGAGTATGAGAACTTTATACATGCATTTACACACAGTTAAAGTTAAAGTAGGACAAATAGTATCAATTGATTCAGTTATTGGTACTGTTGGTGGTGGTGAAAGTTATGATAATTGTTCAACCGGAGCACACTTACATTTAACAGTTATAAATGGATGGACTGGTAGTTCTTATGTAGATCCATATAATTATTTTGATTTACCTAAATTAGGTGGTAGATTTACAAGTAGATGGTAAAAAAGTTAGTACATTTGTACTAACTTTTATTTTAATTCTTCTTTCCAACTAGCTCCTAAGGAGTCACATTCTTCCATCATTTTAGATGCTTTTGAAAGTGATCTGAATAGTTTTTTTACTCCACTTGATGATTGCTCATAGTTTGCAATATTATCTTGTTTTAACCCAAGACTTGCTCCTTCTTTGTATGAATCAATATTTGCTCCAATGTATAGAAATTCCCAATCATTATGTTTATTTATTAGTTTTCTTATATCATCTTTTCTGTATTCTACTGATGCATTTTCAAGACCATCTGTTGTTATAATAAATAGAACTTTTTCTGTTTTTTTTGATTCAAGTGTTTTAATTGTTTTACCAATTGCATCATTTAATGCAGTACATCCTCTTACAAAGTATTCTTCTTTTGTTATGTTTTTTACTTCATTAATGTCCTTTCTATCATGTAATACTTCATATTTGTCATCAAATAGTATTGTAGTTACTTTTGTATTTTTGTTTTTCTTTTGTTCATTTAAGTAACTATTATAACCTCCAATCGTATCTTCTACACAATTACTCATTGATCCACTTCTATCAAGTAAGAATACTACATCTAGTTGTTTATTGTTCTTTTTCATTTCTTTTTTCTCCTTTCTTGGTATAATAGTAATATATTTTAAGTATTATTTGGTCACTTGAAAGGGGACATTTTATGAAGGGTAAGTTAAGAGTATATTTAGATAGTTTTCTAAAACCAAAAGAAAGATTTTTTGCTAAGAATTTGGTTTATGCTTTTGAAGAATCTGATTTATGTGGTAGTAGTATAAATAATTATATAAATGATAATAAGGATGAAAATAGGTTTCAGAAGTTATTATTTTCTCATATTGATAGGAAGAATTTAAAGGATAGTGAAGTTTATAATAAAGTAGGTATTGATAGAAGATTGTTTTCAAAGATTAGAAATAATAGTTATCATCCTAGTAAACAAACAGTTATATTACTTGCTTTATCTTTAGAATTAAATGAAGATGAGTTAGATGATTTGCTGCTTAGTGCATCTTATTCATTACCTAAAAATAATTATTATGATCTAATTATTAGGTTTTGCTTTAAAGAAGGGATATATGATTTATATACTATTAATGATTATTTAAGTGATTATGGATGTGAATTATTAACTGCTTAAGGAGGTATTATGTCTTATACATCAAATATTAAAAATGAAATTAGTAATATAGAATATGGTCATTCAGAGAAGATGGCTGAACTTTCTGCTATATTAAATGTTGGAGTTAAAATATATGATGATAGGTTTGAAATATTTATTGAAAATATTAGTGTAGCAAGAAGAATATATAAACTAATTAAAGAGATATATCATGTAGAAATAGAGATGGATACTAGTAATGTAAATAGTCTTAGAAAGAATAAGCTTGTATTATTAACTGTTCGTGATAAAGAAAAGATGATTTTAGAAGATTTATGTATTTTGAAAGATAATGAAAGAATATATGTTCCAGATAGTTATTTAGTTGATACTGATAAAGACAAGCAGGCATATTTACGTGGTGTGTTTATGATATGTGGAAGTATTAATGATCCTAAGAGAAGTAGATATCATGCTGAGTTTGTTATTAATAATGAGTCTACTGCATCTTTTGTTAATAATTTGTTAAATGAGTTTTATTTTAATAGTAAGTACATCAAAAGAGATAAAAACTATATGGTATATATTAAAGAATCAGAGAAGATTAGTGATTTTATAAAACTATTAAATGCTACTACATCATTATTTTATTATGAGGATATTAGAATATATAGAGATCATAAAAATATGACTAATAGGCTTAATAATTGTGAGCAAGCTAATGTAGATAAAAGTATGAATGCTTCTAGTGAACAATTAGAGTTAATTAGTAAGTTAAAGAGTATTACTGATTTTAATTTACTTGATGAAAATATTAAAACTATTTGTATATATAAAGAAAAGTATCCAGAGAGTTCTATGGCAGAGCTTGCAGCTATTATTAGTAGTGAAACTGAAAAACCTATTACTAAGAGTGGTATTAATCATAGATTTAGAAAAATTAAAGAGATTGTCGAATCGAGAATTAATAATTGATTTTTTGATATTTTTACTGATATAATAAAATAAAGGAAGTGTTTTAAATGAGAAATTGTCCAAATTGTGGAAAAGAAGTAGGTGAAGGGTTAGCGTTTTGTCCTAGTTGTGGTGTTGCTTTGAATAATCAAGCACAACCTCAAGCACAAGCTCCAGCTGAAACTCAAGCGCCTATGGGAAATACGAATACATATAGTTATTCATCTGATAAACCAAAAGTGCAAAATAGAAGCATTGGAACATGTATTATTCTATCAATTGTAACTTGTGGTATTTATGGTATTATTTGGTTAATTAATATGGTTAATGATGTAAATACTATTTGTAATGATGAAAAATCTAACCAATCAGGAGCAACAGTATTCTTATTATCATTAGTAACTTGTGGGATCTATGGGTTAATATGGATTTTCCAAGCTGGTAGCAGAATGAAAGTTGCTGGAGACAAATATGGAATGAATATTTCAGATAATTCTTTATTATACTTATTATTATCTTTATTTGGATTTGGTATTGTGTCTTATGCTTTATTACAATCTGATGTTAATAAGTATTCAATGTAATGAAGAAAAGGGTAATTAATACAATAATAAAATACTTAATTCTATTAAGTATTTTTATTACTTATTATTTTATAAATAGAAAAACTGGTTATTATATTCCATGTATTTTTAGACTGGTTACAGGATATAAGTGTCCTGGATGTGGTATAACACATTTGCTATTCTATTTATGTAATTTGGATTTTTATAATGCTTTTATTAGCAATCCTTTGGTTTTTATTTATTTGCCTTTTATAGTAACATATTTGCTTTATTTGGATTATTTATATATTTATGATAAAAAAGATAAAATTATAAAAAGAATTCCAAACTATGTGTGGATTATACTTATTTGTGTTACTTTACTATTTGGTATAATTAGAAATATAATAATGATTTAATAACATAAATCATTATTTTTATTCACAAATCAATGATAATTTGGTATTATATATATATAATATAAGGAGTGTATGATGAACAAGAATATTAAATTAATATTTGAAGATGGCAATGAAATGGATGTGATTGCTGGTACTACTGTTAGAGAAGTCATTAAGAAATTAAATGATTCTAGTTTGATTGCTCTTAGGGTAAATGGTTCTGCAGTTAATGCTGATTATGAGATTGTTGAAGACTCATATATTAATTTTATTAGTTGTAATGATAGAATTGGTCAAAAAATATACTTTAAAGGACTAGAATATGTATATATTAATGCAATTAAAGAATTATTAGGTCCTGATGCTGTAGTTAAAATTAAACATTCATTAGACAAAGGATTGTACACAGAAATATTATCAGAAAAGAAAATAGATAAGATATTAGTTGATAAAGTTAAAAGAAAAATGAAGTCTATATGTGAAAGAGATGTAGATTTTAAAGCAATTAATGTATCAAGGGAAGATGCATTTGATTATGTAAAGAATAATAATGAATATGAAAAGATGTTAAATTATACATATATGACTAATGATTCTGTTACTATGTATGAATTAGATGGAGAATATAATTATTTCTACTATTTAATGCCTCCATCAACTAAGATATTAAGTAGATTTGATTTAACTTATTTACCACCTAAAGGAATATTACTTAGTTATCCAATTAATAATTCTATACCTAAGTATAATCCTACGCCATTAGTGTTAGATGCATTTCAAAACTATGAAAGCAAACTAATCAGTCTTGGTGTTAAATATGTTGGAGATGTAAATAAATTAATAGTAGAAGGTAAAATTAATGATTTTATTCAAATGAATGAAATACTATATAATCAAAATCTTGAAAGTATAGCACTTAAAGTATTAAATGATAAGAAGATAAGATCTGTATTTATTTCTGGACCATCTTCTTCTGGTAAAACAACAACGTCTAAGAAACTTGCATTATATTTAAGAAGTTTTGGTTTAGAAACGCTAGTATTATCAACAGATGATTATTTTGTAGATAGAATTGATAGTCCTAAGAAACCTGATGGAAGTTATGAATTTGAGATAGTGGATGCGATTGATGTTCAATTATTTTCTAATCATATAGATAGATTACTTAAAGGAGAAGAAGTAGTTGTTCCGACATTTAATTTTATTACTGGTGAAAAAGAATATAAAAATAAACCAGTAAAATTAGAAAAAAATCAAATACTAATAGTAGAAGGACTTCATGCGATAAGTGATAAGATTAATGGAGTTATTCCAAAGAAGAATAAAATTAAACTATACATAAGTCCATTTACTACAATAGCTCTAGATAGGCATAATCATATACAGACAACAGATTTAAGGTTGATTAGACGTATGGTTAGGGACTATAATCATAGAGGATACTCAGCAACAGCAACACTTACTAATTGGGCTGGTATGAGAGAAAGTGAAAAGAATTATGTATATCCATATCAAAGAGAAGCAGATATAATTATAAATACTTCTCTAGCATATGAAATTGGTGTATTAAAGCCATATGTTGAACCTTTATTGTATTCAATACATAAAGATTCAGATTCATATGAAGAAGCAATTAGAATTCTAAATTTCTTAAAGTGTTTTTTAAGTATTCCTAGTGAATATGTTCCTGATATGAGTGTATTAAGAGAATTTATAGGAAATAGTTATTTTGAATAAGAAGGAGTGATATTTTATGTTAAAAGTAGCAATTAATGGTTTTGGTAGAATAGGTAGGACAGCACTAAGGTTATTACAACAAGAGAAAAATATTGAGGTAGTAGCAATTAATGATTTAACTGATCCATTACAATTATCATATTTATTTAAGTATGATTCAGTACACAGAACAATTAGTTATAAAGTAGACTATGGAAAAGATTGTTTAGTTGTTAAGGGTAAAAAGATTAAAGTTTATTCTGAACCAGATCCATCTAAATTGCCTTGGGAAAAGTTAGATGTAGATGTAGTATTAGAGTGTACTGGTGTATTTACTTCTGCCGAGCAATGTATGGCTCATATTAAAGCTGGAGCTAAGCATGTTATTATAAGTGCTCCTGCTAAGGATGAGGTTAAAACTATTGTTTATGGAGTAAATGAAAAGATACTAAATAAAGAAGACAAAATTATTAGTGCAGCTAGTTGTACAACAAATTGTTTAGCACCTGTATTAAAAGTACTTGATGATAAGTATGGTATTGTTGAAGGATTTATGACTACAGTTCATGCTATGACTAATGATCAAGAAACTTTAGATATTCCTCATAAAAAAGGAATCGAATCTAGAAGAGGAAGAGCTGCATCTTTAAATATTATTCCAACTTCAACAGGGGCAGCTAGTCAAATTGGCAAAGTTATTCCTAATTTAGTTGGTAGAATGGATGGAATTGCTCTTAGAGTACCAGTAGGAGATGGAAGTGTAATTGATGTAACAGTTGAATTAGAAAAGAATGTTACAAAAGAAGCAATTAATAACATGTTTAAATCATCTCAAAGTAAAACATTAAAATATACAGATGATCCAATTGTAAGTAGTGATATAATTGGGGAAGAGTGTGGAGCTATTGTTGATGGACTTTTAACTAATGTTGTTGAAAAGAATGGAAAGCAATTAGTTAAAGTAGTAGCATGGTATGATAATGAAGTAGGTTATACTGCTCAAATGATTAGAACAATGAAATTATTTATGTAATAAAGGCTTTAAAAAGCCTTTTTATTTTGCTATTATTATAATAGGTGGATATATGAAGAAATTATTATTAATAATTTTGTTTTTAATAATTCCTTATTTTGTTTATGCTGATGAATGCAATACAGATAATATTAGTATTAAATCTATAACATTATCTAATAGTACAAATGGAGTAATAGAAAAGAGTGACCCTATTATTAATGGTGGTAGTATTACTCTTGATTTAAGTATGTCAGAATTAAATGATAAAATAGAATATAATTTAATAATAGAAAATAAATCTAAAGATGATTATGAATTAAAAAATATAAATGGTAATTCTGATTATATAGTTTACTCAATATCTACTTCTGATAATTCAAAGGTAGTTAAAGCTAATAGTCAAAAGAGTGTTATATTAACAGTAGAATATAAAAATGAAGTATCAGAAGAGTTATTTAATGAAGGTAAATTTAATGATAACAAAAGTGTTGTTATAAATTTATCAAGTAGTATAGATGATATCATTAATCCTAAGACTGGTTATAAGTATGCTGGTTTAATATATATTGCTGTTGTAAGTACAATTTTGGTGTTAGTTTTAAATAATAAAGAATTTAATAAAACGTTTATAATTCTATTATTAGCGTGTCCTTTAATAGTTAAAGCAGCATGTAATGTGTCTTTTAATGTATCATCTAATATTGAAATTTTGGAATCTAAAAAATCATTTTTGATGAGTGCTTCACTATCAAATCAAACATATTTAAGAACAAATATAGAAAAGCAAGACATTGAAAAAATAATATTCGTTAATAGTATAGAAGGGCATAGTGTAAATGGAACAACTTGTTTTGATGTAAGTAAAGGCGAGGATGAAAAAGTACTTGCTTGGGTAACAGATAGTGATTCAAATGGAAAATATGAATTAACAATTGGATCAAATGGAAAAGTATATCTTTATAGTGGAATGATACTTTTTTCTGGTTTAGAAAATCTTGAATCAATAGATGGAATGAAATACCTTGATACTTCAAATGTATCTATAATGAATTATATGTTCTCAGGATGTAGTAAATTACAATCATTAGATTTAAGTCATTTTAATACATCTAAAGTTAAGATGATGATGCACATGTTTAAAGGCTGTAGTAGTTTAACAGCATTAGATTTAAGCAGTTTTGATACATCAAATGTTACTAGGATGAATAGTATGTTTTCAGGATGTACTTCATTAACTTCAATTAATTTAAGTAGTTTTAACACATCAAGAGTTACAAGTATGGAATCTATGTTTTCAGGTTGTACTAATTTAACTCAAGTTGATGTAAGTAGTTTTGATACATCTAAAGTTAAAAATTTAAGTTTTATGTTTGATCACTGTGAAAATCTTATTTCTTTGAATTTAAATCATTTTAATACATCACAGGTAACCACTATGGTTGCAATGTTTCAAGAGTGTAACAATTTGGAAAGTTTAAAAATAGATAATTTTGATACATCAAATGTTGTTGAAATGAATCATATGTTTAATAACTGTTTTAAGCTAGCTGAGTTAAAAGTTAGCAGCTTTGACACTTCAAAAGTAACAACTATGAGACAAATGTTTTATGCATTAGCTAGTATAGAATCACTTGATGTAAGTAGTTTTGATACAAGTAATGTGACAGATATGGCCTATATGTTTAATAGATGTTGGGCTATTAAAACCATTTATGCTAGTGATAAGTTTGTCACTACTAATGTTACAGATTCATTATATATGTTTTTACATGATGAATATTTAATTGGTGGAGCTGGCACTACTTTCGGTGGTTCCGGTAAAAGTAATGCTGAGTATGCTCATATAGATGGTGGCACAGGTAATCCAGGTTATTTTACTAGTAAGACTATTTGTAAAAGAGCAACAACATTGCACTCTGAACTTTGTACTGCAAGAGTTGCAAATAATGAATTATATTGTAATGGGGCAGGTCTATATAACAAGCAAATTACTTATGGTTCACTTGGTACAAGTGGAACATTAACTGCGGGGGATGCGTTTGATTGTGATGTTAATGCAGATGGGGTATATGATTCAGAAAACGAAAGATTTTATTATGTATCTCCTAAAGATGCTGATGTTTCTAGTGAATATGTAACATTGTTATACTATTCTCCTGTAAATTCTGGTGTTGCAGATCCTAATATTGCAACACAATGGGGTTCTCCTGGATCAATGACAGGACCTAATTTAGCAGCTGAACACTTGCCGACAAAAACACAATGGAAGAATTATTTATTAGTTAAAGACATGCAAAGGCAAATTAGGGATATATATAATAATCCTACATATACACATGATGATATTACTTACAACTTACCTTTATTTACATACACCAATAGGGCAGCACGTTTATTAACATATAGAGAACTAATATATGCGTGTGGTAATGGAACTATAACAAGCAAAGGATATTTAGATAATTGCATGTTTGTTATGGAAAAAACAAAATTTTCTAATACGAGTTATGGCTCTCTTGGAATATGGTTAGAAACACATTCGAATACTGGAGATATAAAGGTAACATATAACGGACTAAGGACCATTTCCTCTGATAGTAAAATGACTCAACGCAATGGAGTTAAACCTGCAATAGAAGTGTTAAAAAGCAGTTTGGTTTATTAATATAGATAAAGGCTTTAAAAAAGCCTTTTTTAATTTTTAAAAATTTTTATTATTGGGTAGAATAAAATGCTCTTTTATAGTATAATATTATAGGAGTTAAAGAAGTTATGGAATTTAATATAAAGAAATTTAAAAATAATATATTATTCTTTGCTGTTAGTATTTCATTAATAGTTTTTTTGTCTGTTTTAAGTTTATTATTTGATAGCAAGAGTGCTTCTTATGATAAGCAAGATTTGCCTGATAAAGATATTGATATCAGTAAATTAGTTATTAATGAAATTATGACTTCTAATAAAGGTACTATTGTTGACTCTGAAGGCAAACTTAGAGATTATATTGAAATATATAATGGTAATAATCATGATATAAATTTAAAGAATTATGGTCTTAGTGATGAGAATGAAAAAGTTAAATGGGTATTTGGAGATACAACTATTAAAGCTAAATCATATGTAGTGGTATTTCTAGGTGGTAAACAAGCTAATTTAATGGCTGAGTTTAAACTTAGTAGTGCTGGAGGAGAAGTTGTTGCTTTGTTAAAACCAAATGGTAAAGCAGTTGATGCTATTGAAACAGTAGCTCTTGATGCTAATACTGTAATGGCAAGAGACGAAAAAGGATCTTGGGTTATTCAAGATAAACCAACACCAGGTTTTTCAAATAATGTAAGTGGTCATAAAGAGTTTATTAATTCTTTAATGGCTAGTGGAGAAAAAGAGTTAGAGATTAATGAAGTTCTTGCTAGCAATAAAGGAAATTTTAAAAATGAATTTGACGATTATAGTGGATATGTTGAAATTAAAAATATTAGTAAAAAAACTATTAATTTAAAGGGATATAGTTTATCAAATAGCGATAGTTCCTGCTTTAAATGGCAATTCCCATCATATAATTTAGCTAGTGGAGACGTAGTTGTTGTTTATACAAGTGGAAACTCAAGTATTGAAAATGTTCTAAGTACTAACTTTAAGCTTAAGTCTAAAACTGGAGTAGTTATATTATCAAATAGCAAGGGTCAAATTGTAGATAAATTAGATTATGATAATTTAGCAAATGGTATTGCTTTGATTAAACAAGGTAAAGATTATCTACAAAATAATTCTATTTCTCCTGGATATCAAAATACAGTTGATGGAATTAAGGCATTTCAAAAGAAGTATTTAGATACACCAAGCGCATTAATTATTAGTGAAGTAATGAATTCTAATTATTCATATCTTGCTCAAAATGGTGGTAGATATTATGATTGGATAGAGTTATATAATAATACTTCTAAAACTATAAAATTAAGTGATTATTGTCTAACAAGTAATATTAATACTGTTTGTATGTATAAGTTACCAAATAAAGAATTAAAGAGTCATGAATACTTTATAGTAATGGCTTCTGGGGATGAAAATTTATCAAATAATAAATATGTACATGCTCCATTTAAATTGGGTGATAATGACGGCTTATATATTACATCTAATAATAAAGTTATAGATTCAATATATATAGCTAATATACCAAAAGGGTATTCAATGGGTAAGAATACAAATTATGGAGTTTATTATTATAGTAAACCAACACCAGGGGAATCTAATGGTTCTGGTAGTGAAGCAGTTTCTTATTTACCAAGTGCTTCAGTTAAGAGTGGACTTTATAATAATTCAAAAGGATTAGAGGTTAGTCTCAAAGGAAACGGAAAGATTTATTATACGTTGGATGGTTCTAAACCAACAACTAATTCAAGAGTATACAGTAGTCCTCTTAGTTTTAAGGAGACTACTGTTTTAAGAATAATGAGCAAAGAAGATGGTAAACTATCTAGTGAAGTTAACACATACTCTTATATTGTTAATGAGAATCATAAAATAGCAGTTATGTCTCTTGCTATTAATAGCGAAGACTTGAGTAATGTTAATTCTCATACATCACTTACTAGTACTGTTATGGAACCTGTTAATGTAGAGCTACTTGAGTTAGATGGCAAAGGATTTCAAATAGATGCTGGCCTTAAGTTGTTTGGTGGATCTACTCGTTCTTATAGAAAAAAGAGTTATGAAATAAAATTTAAAAAAGAATATGGAAAAGGCACTTTAAATTATAAAGTGTTTGATACAGTTGATAGTAGTGTATATAATTCTTTAGTTTTAAGAACTGGTTCTCAAGATGAATTTGCTTCTGATTATGATGAGAGGATTATTATTAAAGATGTAGTCGCAACATCGTTAATGAAGGAATATACTAAAGTAGATGTTCAAGCGTATAAACCAGTTGCTGTATATATTAATGGTAATTATTGGGGGCTATATTTTATACGTGAGAAAGTAGATGAAACATTTGTATCAAATCATTATAATGTTAACGCTACTAAGAGTGATACTGATATTTTAAGAATAGATGGTGAAGTTAAAACTGGTAGTGCTACTAAGTATAGAAACATGATGAGTTTTATTAATAATAATAGTATGTCTAATAGTGCTAATTATAATAAAATAAAGGAACAAATTGATATTGAAAACTTCTGTGATTTTTGGATAGCTGAAATCTGGGGTAATAATTATGATATTGTTAATACTAGATATTTTTCAAACAATAAGATAGATAAAGGAAAATGGAAGTTTATATATTATGATGTAGACAGTGCATTTTATAATGTTACTGGATATGGATTTAATTACTATACAAGACCTCAAGGTATTGGATATGGTTATTTTAGTACAGCTCTTCTTAGAAATTTAATGAAGAGTAGTGAATTTAAAAAAACATTCTTAGAAAGACTTTCATATAATCTTAAGAATACATGGAGTACTAAAAACTTTTCTGCTAAGATAGATAGTGTTATTAAAGAGGTAAGTCCTGAAGAAATTAAGAGAAACTTAAATAGATGGGATAATTTTAGTTATAGTAGATTTGAAAGTAATGTTAATAAAGTTAAGAATTTTGCTAAAGAGAGAAATTCGTATATAATAAAGGAAGCTAAATCTTATTTTGGTTTATCGAATAGTGAAGTTAATAAGTATTTTGGTGATGTTAAATGAAAGAATATAAATATAGACATGAATTAAAGTTTAAAATATCTAATAGTGCAGCAGAAGTATTAAAGCAGAAACTTTCTTTAGTAATGGGGTTTGATTCTAATGCTTATTATGAAGATGGGTCTTATTTAATCAAAAGTTTATATTTTGATGATATAGAATCTAGTTCATATTATGAGAAGATGGATGGAGTTTTATATAGAAAAAAATATAGAATTAGAATGTATAATGATGATCATTCATATATAAGACTTGAAAAGAAAATGAAGCATAATAATTATACTGCTAAAGAACAAATGTTGATTTCAAAGGATATCTATAGTAAAATATTAAAGGGTAAGCTAGATGATATAGATAGTCCTAGTGGATTATTACTGGAGTTTATTACAGATATTAAGAATAAAGGTTTAATACCATCTATAGTAGTAATGTATCATAGGACTGCATATACTTATCCTATAAGTGAAGTTAGAATTACATTTGATTCAAATATTCAAAGTGGTTTATATACTTATGATATGTTTGATGAAGATGCACCTAGATATAATGTAGATGAAAAAGGAAAACAAGTTTTAGAAGTTAAATTTAATGAAGTATTACCTCTGCATATAGCAAATATACTTGGTGATATTCCTTCTTGTAGGGAAGCTGTTAGCAAATTTGCATTATGTAGGAGTATAAAGTAAGGAGTTAATAAAAATGAGCGTAGTAGATACAATTAAAAAATCAGTTTTATCAAATTTTACAGGAACTGTTTCAGTTATGGATATGATGCTTTCTTTGATAGTAGCATTTATGATTGGAATATTCATTATTTATGTATATAGAAAGACTTATACAGGTGTTGTTTATTCAAAAGCATTTTCACTTTGTATATTAATGCTTTCTATGGTTACAGCTATGATTATTAGAACAATTAGTTCTAATATATCTCTTTCTTTAGGTATGGTTGGTGCTTTATCTATCGTAAGATTTAGAACAGCTGTTAAAGAACCAGTTGATACTGGATTTATGTTCTGGGGGATCACAGCTGGTATTATGTCAGGAGCTGGTCTTTATTTAATAGCAATAATTGCATCACTTAGTTTAGGAGTATTATATTTTGTTAGTTATTTAATGGGATTTAAGGTTTCAAATAGATACTTACTTGTGTTAAAATATGATATTGCTTCACATGATGTTATAATTAAAAAATTAAAATCACTAAAGAAATTTAAAGTTAGAAGTAAATCAATATTTAAAGATCAAGTTGAATTATCACTTGAACTTGATTTAAAAGAAAATAAAAGAGGAAATGTTGATTCAAGTATAGTAGATGAATTCAGTGGGGTAGATGGAGTAATAAATGCAAGCTTAATAGCTTATCAAAATGACTTTGGAGATTAAGGAGAATTCATGCATAAAAAGAAGGTACTAAAAATTACACCAGTATTAATAACACTAAATCTTTTAGTGTTATTTACTATAGCAGGATTTTATACTTATAGATTAGTTAAGTATTATTTGCTTGAAAATAGTGAAGATGAAAATAGTGCTGTTCTTTTAGCAGATGAAATTATTAAAAAAAGAAGTTATTTGGATGATACTAAAGGTTTAGTTTATAATGAAGAAACTAAAACATATACATATAAAGGAAAAGTGGAGGATAATTATATTTCATATTCTGGTATGATGTATAGAGTTCTTGGTATAGATGAATCTGGCAATATTAGGGCAGTTAGTGAAGATAATGTAACATTACTATATCCTGGATTTGATAAAGGATATAAAGATTCTTATGCTATTAAATGGTTAAATGATAGTTCAGCAAAGGGTAGTGGTGTATACAAAAAAGCATTAGTTGACCCTAATAATATAATTGATTTTAGTACTTATTGTGCTGATCAAATAGATGATGTTAGTAATATTACTTGTGAAAATAAAACTAAAGATTATGAAATAACTTTACTATCTTTATATGATTATAAAGAATCTGGTGGTAAAGATGGATTTTTAAATAACGGAACTACATTTAATTTAGGAACATTAAATAAAGAGAAATTAAACTATTATGTTACTTCTGAAGGTGAAACTGCTATTCACCAAAAAAGTAGTGTTCCAATTACTTTAAAACCAGTTATTACATTTAATAAAGATATTGAATTAATAGATGGTAATGGGAAAAAAGATAATCCTTATATAGTTGAAGAGCATGAAGTAAAAATATTAATAGATGCTAATGTTGGAAGTTATATTAAAATAAATGATAATATTTATAAAGTTGTTGAAATATTAAAAGATAAAGTTAAAGTAGTTAGTAATGAAGTGTTAATGAAAGATAAAGATAACAAACTATTACTTTCATTTGGTGGAGATGACAATAAATTCACTACTGATAATACAGTTGGTAAATACTTAAACACTACATTCTTAAATTCACTAGATATAAAAGCAGGTGTAGTAGAATCTGAATTTAATATTGGACTACTAAGTGAAGAGGATTTTGATTATGTATCACTTAGTAAAGAAACTACTAAAGCTAAAGTAGGTCTTCTTACTATGGGAGATATGTTTGTAAATGAAGGAGTAAATGTATTTACTACTCTTAGAGATGTTGATGTTAATTTAATAAATATTATAAATGAAAATGAAATATTCTATGCTGATACAATTGAGGCAGAATATAATGTTAAACCAGCTTTCTGTCTAAAGCATGATTTGACTATATTAAAAGGAAATGGTACAATACAAAGTCCGTATGAAGTTGGAGTTGTAAATGGAAAATAAGGAAGAAAAGAAAAATAAAAAGGTAAAAGAAAAGAAGAGTAAATTTAGTATCTTCTTAATAGTAGTAGACATATTTGCCTTAATATGTTTCTTTTTTGCGTACGGTCCTTATTCTTATTTTAGAGATTTACTTGTTACAACTGCAATGACTACAATGAATCATAAATATTTTGCATATGTTCTTTATAGTGAAGAAGAGGTTATGAAAATACTTGATAATAATAAAATAATTGAACCTGAATCTAACACTGATTCTTCTAAGATTAGTTTTAATCCTAATTTTGAAACAGAAACATATGAATCTATTTATGAAGAACAAATATTAAAAAAAGATAAAGATAATGACGTATATAAGTATATAGAAATAAGTGGTACTGGTTGGAAAGGATACATGGTTGTTGTATATGATCCAGCTGATGTAAGGTTGGTTTTTTCATCTAATTATAAAAGAGGTGGAAAATATATTTCGGAAATGGCACAGGATAATGATGCACTTGTTGCCATGAATGCATCTGGTGTTATGACTTCAATTGGTTATAATCCAATTACAGGAAGTGCTATTTTAGATGGTAAATTATATGATAAAGGAAGAAATATCAATAAAGGTGGAGGATTAATAGGTTTTACTAAAGATAATGTATTAATGCTTACTAAAAAGACTGTAAAAGGAGCTATTGCTGAAGGAATGGATAGGGCAGTAGAGTTTGGACCTTTCTTAATTGTTAATGGAGAACCATCTAAATTTACAGGAAATGGTGGATGGGGAATAGCTAATAGAAGTGCAATAGGCCAAAGACAAGATGGTATAGTATTACTTGTTGCTATTGATGGAAGACAATCGGGTTCTCTTGGTATTTCGATGCCAGAATTAGTTAAATTATTTCAAAAATATAAAGCATATAATGCAGCAAACCTAGATGGTGGAGGGTCAAGCGCATTATATGTTAAAGAAAAACCTACAGATAAAGAAGGAAAACTAGTTAACAATCCAGTAGGATATGGATATGATGGTGAAAGAAGACTTCCTAATGCATGGATGGTTCTTCCAAGTTCACTAGAAAAGAAGAAAGAAGAAACAAAGCAAGAAGAAACTAAAACTGAACAAAAAACAGAAGAAAAGGTAGGTAATTAAAATGGAAGTAAAGAATTCTTTAGCAAAAATATATTTAGTTAGTGGAAAAGCAAGGCATGGAAAAGATACTTTTTCAAATTATCTTAAAAACAGTTATGAAAAAAATGGTAAAAAAGTAATAGTTACTCAATTATCAAAGTACATTAAGTATTATGCTAGAGAAATGACCGGTTGGAATCTTACTGAAGAAGACAAACCAAGAGCTTTACTTCAAGAATTAGGTACCGATATTATAAGAGTTAAATTAAAAAAAGAAGATTTATTTATTAATAGGATGATTGAAGATATAGAAATATTTTCATGTTTTTATGATGCTATTATAATTAGTGATGTTAGATTTAAAAAAGAAATTGATGATTTAAGAAAAGCATATCCTAGTTTAATAGCTATTAATATATTTAGACCTGATTTTGATAATGGACTAACTGAAGAACAAAAGAAACATAAAACAGAAATAGATTTAGATGATTATGATAAATTTGATTTACGTATAATTAATACAACATTAGAACAATTGGAGCAAGATGCTGAAAAATTATACACAGATAAAGAAAGTTAGGTGTAATATATATGAAATCTTTAGACGGTGTAAACTTTAAAGACAAAAAGGTATTAGTAAGAGTAGACTTTAATGTTCCAATTAAAGATGGACATATTACTGATGATACTAGAATCAAAGCTAGTTTAAAAACAATTAAATTTTTAATTAGAAATGAAGCTAAAGTAATATTATTATCACATTTAGGAAGAATAAAGAGTGAAGAAGATAAAGCAAATAATTCACTTAGAGTAGTAGCTGATCATTTAAATGGATTATTAGATGTTCCAGTATATTTTGTTGATACCACAAGAGGAGATGAATTAGAAACTGCTGTTAATAACTTGTTAGATAGTGAAGTTTTACTTGTAGAAAATACTAGATTTGAAGACTATCCTAAATCACTTGAGTCATCTTGTGATGAAAAATTATCTAAGTATTGGGCAGATTTAGCAGATATATTTGTTTTGGATGCTTTTGGTTGCGCTCATAGATGTCATGCATCTACCTATGGAATATCTAAATATATACCATCATATGCTGGATTTTTAGTAAATGATGAAGTTAGTATGCTAGATAAAGCGATTAATGAAGATAAAACATTAATACTTGGTGGAGCTAAAGTTGATGATAAAATTGGTGTTATTAATAATCTTATTGGTAAATCAAATAAAATACTAATAGGTGGAGCTATGTGTTTTACATTCTTAAAATCAAATGGAATAAATGTTGGTAAAAGCATAGTTAGTGAAGAAAACTTAGAATATACTAAAGATTTACTTGATAAATATAAAGATAAAATAGTATTACCAGTTGATGTAGTTACTCAAAATGGAGTAAAAGATATAACTAATTTATCAAGCAATGATATTGGATATGATATAGGTCCTAAAACTATTAAATTATTTGAGGATTTACTAAAAGGTGAACCATTAGTATTATGGAATGGACCTCTTGGTAAATATGAAGAAGAACATTACGAAAATGGTACTAAAAAGATACTAAGATTTTTAGAAAACAACAAAATTAAAACTATCTTAGCAGGTGGAGATATAGTGGCTTCTTCTACATACTTTAAAGTAAAACTATATTATGTTTCTACTGGTGGTGGATCTACTTTAGAATATTTAGAGGGTAAGAAATTTAAAACACTAGAAAGATTAAATGGAGAATAAAAAACACTTTAGATAATAAAGTGTTTTTTTGACAAATAATGTAAACAATCAACAAAATACTATCTTTTTCAATCTATAAATAGTTATAATAATTGTATTATAATATAGAAAAAGGAGAGATAATGAAAATTAAAGTATTGGCAGTAGATGACAATGCAGTGCAAAATAGTTTAGTGAAGAAGTACTTTAATGGAAGTGAAAAAATTGAAATCGTAGGATGTGTATCAAATGGAAAGGAAGCCATTGATATTATCAAGGAAGGAAAGATAGAATTTGATATTATGCTTCTTGATATAGTAATGCCCATAATTGATGGATTAGGAGTTCTTGAATACTTAAAGGAAAATGATATTAATAAGAAAGTAATTGTTCTTAGTTCTTTTAATCAAGATGATGCTATTAGGAAAGCAAGTGAATATGGAGTTAAATATTATGCTTTAAAGCCTTTTCCAATGGAAAAACTTGAAAATATTATAATAGAGACATACACATCTTTAAAAAACAATAATGAATTAATAGAATTACAAGACAAAGGAATACAAATACAAGTAACCAATTTATTACATGCTCTTGGAATTCCATCCCATATAAAAGGATATCAATATATAAGATCAGCAATATTAATGGTTTATGATAATCCTGGTTTTATTGGAGGTATAACGAAAGAATTATATCCAGATTTATCTATTAAATTTAATACTTCAATTCAAAGAGTAGAAAGAGCAATAAGACATGCAATTGAAGTATCTTGGTTAAGAGGTGATATTGATTTAATGGAGAGTATATTTGGACATAGTGTAGATATAGATAGAGCAAAACCAACTAACTCAGAATTCATAGTTACAATAGCAGATAAACTAAGATTAGATATGATAAATATAAGATAAATTATAATGAATAATTTATCTTTTTTTCTATTGCTATTTGCTGTCAAATCATTGAAAATATGTTGCCAAATGTAGTATAATATAATCACAATGGGATGGTACATATAAGTGGTTTATAAGAGGTTTTATAAAAACAATTTTATATTATTAATTTGTCTATTGATAGTACTAGGTTTATCAGTAGGTTTTAGTGCGTTCCAAAAGCAATTATTTGTAAATGATTTAAGCTTTAAAGTAAGACTAGCAAAAGATGTAAGAGTATCAGATACAGTAGTTAGTTCTACTGGTGGAAGTGCTGTTTCTAACTTTGAAGAATTTAATACAAATAAACTTCTTGGAAATGTAACATTTCCAAGTACAAGTTCATATGTGCTTTATAAAGTAGATTTAACAAACTATGGAAATGTAAAAAGTGGACTATTAGATATAACAAATAATGGAAGTGGAATAAACTATCAAATATGTAATTCAA
>JAEEGL011748430.1_pt1 | contig 35694 bp, 25 predicted proteins | sample 9134231 | NCBI WGS metagenome assembly JAEEGL01 (sample SAMN16246548, study PRJNA631951) | gut metagenome | biome: gut microbiome; feature: rumen; material: fiber-attached | host: Bos | place: Iran: Karaj | collected 2018-10
GCCCTGGAGGCACAAGCACTTAACTCAACTTCATGGATGGATTCCCGAGTGGCCAAAGGGGCCAGACCGTAAATCTGCTGCACATTGCTTCGGTGGTTCGAATCCACCTCCATCCATTTGGCTTTAAGCCATAAACAGTACATCGCGGGATGGAGCAGTCTGGAAGCTCGTCGGGCTCATAACCCGAAGGTCGTAGGTTCAAATCCTACTCCCGCTACGCCCCGATAGCTCAGTTGGTAGAGCAGAGGACTGAAAATCCTCGTGTCGCTGGTTCGATTCCGGCTCTGGGCACTTTAAAGAAGTCAGTAATGACTTCTTTTTTTATTTTTGTTATAATTTGCTTGACCTTCCATCTTGTGGAAGGTCTATGATTACCTCAACTTGATAACAACAAACGGAGGTTAATTTATGAAGTTTAATAATTTCAGAGTTCCGGCTGACAATTTTGCAGCGATCGTATTTGTAATGTGTCTAACGATTTTTCTTCCTATAGTTCTTATGATAATCTGGAGGAAAAAAACAAAAGCAAAGATTTCTTCATTCTTTATCGGTTCGGCGACATTTATCGTTTTTGCTCTTATACTTGAGCAGATCCTTCATACGATCGTACTTAAAACGACCGGCGATCTTATTTCCGGAAACACACTTTTTTATGCGATATACGGTGGTCTGGCCGCAGGTATATTCGAAGAGACAGGACGACTTGTTTCAATGAAGTTATTTATGAAAAAATGTCTTAATAAGCAAAACGGTATCATGTACGGTATCGGTCACGGGGGTGCCGAATCCATTATCATTACCGGTTTTACTTTTATAAGCAATGTGTGTATATGTATTCTATTAAATATGGGTCAGGGAGAACTTTTGGTGGCGGGAGCCAATCAGCGCACCAGAGATATTCTTTATAAACAGTTGTGCCCTTTATGGATGTCGGATGCCAATTATTTCTTATTGGGAGGAGTTGAAAGAATAACTGCTATAATGTTCCATATCTGCGCTTCGTACATAGTATATCGTGCGATCAAAAATTCGAAGTATCATTTATATGTTCTTGCGATATTCTTACATGCACTTTTGGATATGATAACCGTAATGCTGGCCGGTACGGGAATGAATCTATGGTTATTCGAAGGAGTGATCTTTGCATATTCCGCAATAATAGCGGTTATAACTATCATTATTTACAGGAAAGAAAAAGGCGATGCGGATATAAGTGTCGTCGAAACACCGATTACAGATGAAAATACTGATAGTGAGTGATACTCACGGTTATGACGGAAATTTTTATAAACTTATAAAGAAAACCGGAACGCCCGATATGCTCATCCATGCGGGTGATGTTTCCGGAAGCGAATATGAGTTAAAAGCAGCCGTAAACTGTCCGGTTAAGATGGTATCGGGAAATAACGATTTCGGTACAAGACTAAAAAACGAGGAAGAATTTGAAGTAGAAGGGCTTAGGTTTTTACTTGTTCACGGTCACAGGGACGGAGTTTATTACGGAACGGACAGACTTCTTTATAAAGCGGCGGAGCGCGGGGCGGATATCGTGATATACGGCCACACCCATGTTCCTTCGGTCGAATATGACGAAGAACTCGGTATTTGGGCGGTCAATCCCGGAAGTCTTTCGCTTCCGCGTCAGTTTAATCATAAGCCGAGTTTTATCTTACTCGATATCGACAGTCGCGGAGAACCGCATTTTACGGTCAATTATCTTTAAAAAATGCACCCGATGCCTTATGGCATCCGGGTGCATTTTTATGCTCAGCTTTTGATTTCTTTAAATATTATACTTAAGAAATCTCTTGTTTCGGATGAAAGTTTGGTAGCAGACATTATGATCCCGATCGTGTGTTTAAGGTCCAGATGCAAGAGATTGTATATGTGATCGATCCCGTTCTTTGTGAAAACAGAGAAAAGTTCGTCTACCACTTCTTTTCGCTCTTCGACCGGTATCGAATATAGCCATGCGTTCAATTTAGCTGCCATATTTTTATCAAGATCCGGGGCCGGTTCGGTAAGTGACGGGGACAGTGTATCCAAAAGCCAGTTGAAAAGATCATGCTGAAAAACTTCTTTGCCCACGCATTTTACATACTTTTTATCAAACGGAGGATTTAAAAGATTTCCGACGATACAATGTTTGGGTACATAAGCCGTAAGTTTTTCTTTTAAAAGATCGTAGCCTTCAAATTTTGTGATATCATCCAGAAATCCGGGAGCATCAAAGGCGATTATCCGTTTGATCCTCTTTAGAAGCTTTTGATCCTGGTTAACAGATGAATATATTGCAAGATTTCCGCCTTTCGAATGCCCGATCACATAATATTTTTTGAAGGCCGCACCAAGATGGTTTTTAAGATATTGGGCAGCTTCACTCTGGCCGGGTGTCGGTGACTCAAAAAGGGTGTTGAAGTTTTCCTTCCAGGATACAAGTGTTCCGTCGGTTCCGCGAAATACTATACAGTCAAAGAATGGATTTATGCGAAAAACCATCCCATAGAATGTTTTTTCATTTACGAAGTCTATATCTTTTACGTAATCAGCTATCTTAACATTCGAAAACCGTTTGGAAGCGCCCATCATATATAAAAGATTGGCTTTTTCATAAAACAGTGAATCCCGTTTGTCCGGAATGGCAGTATTTTGATACTTAACAGCCAGACGGGATAATGTTATTTCTTCCGTGATCATGTCTCCGAAATCAACGCTTGAAAGTATGGATAATAAAACAGCGTCGTTGTCGTTGAACGGTGAATACCAAAACGGAATGTCGCCTCTGAAGTTTAAATAAGCGGGTGCATTGTTCATAATAAGTCCTTATGCAATATAGCGTGCAAACGCTACTATTATCGTCATTGTAAGAATCGAAAACAGTGAAGAGACCGCCACGATCTTGGAAGCAAGTTTTTCGTCGCCTCCGAATTTGATCGAAAACATTGTGGTGATCGCAGCCACCGGTGTTGCTGCCGACACTATCGATGCGATAAGAAGATTTCCGCGATAATTAAGCGCATACAAAATACCTAAAGTGAAAAGGGGAGCAACGATAAGTCTTAATATAAGAACGCCGGCTTCAGCCTTTATGTTTATTATATCCTTAATGTCAAGATTTGAGATCGCATATCCGATTATAAGCATCGGAACGGGAGTATTGAGTCCCGAAAGAAACGCAATGGGAGAGCCTATGATCTCGGGAAGTTTAAAAGACGTAAAGAAAAGGATAAGACCGATAATTACCGATAAAACGCCAGGATTTAAAACAGCTTTGTACATTTTAAAGCCGGAAGTGCCTTTGGCCATTGAGTACTGTCCCAAAGACCATACGATCAGATAGAAAACTGTCAGATAACCTGCTCCGTAGAAGACACCTTCGCTTCCGAGCAATGCTTCGAGTAACGGAAGTGCCATAAAACCGCAGTTTGAAAAGATTACCGCAAAACGAAGCACCTTTTTCTTTGACTCTTCTTTATTTCTTATAAAAGCATATGCAAGCACATAACAGACTATATGGGATATAAGTGCGGCAAGCATTGAAAGAAGAAGATTTTTAAGCATCTCTGAATTGTAATCTCTCTGAAACGCATGGATTATAACGCAGGGAGTCACAAAATAAAGCATTATGTCGTTTATGCATTTAACGCCGTCTCCTGTGATGATCTTTTTTTTACCGCCGAAAAATCCCAAAGCTATCAATATAAAAAGAACTGCAACCTGAGTGCCCACAACTATAAAACTGTCTAACATTGAGTCTTCACTTTCTTTTTTTGTTTCAAATTTATAAGAAAGATGTTACTATAAAATTGCAAATAAATCCAATCAATTCCTACCAAACTTAAGGTCCGATTATGAAAAATATAAGAGAGAGAATCTTTAAAATTATACAGATCGGAAGCAAGGAAGATTTTATAAGCAAATTCTTTGATTTCTTTATCGTCGCGATGATCTTTTTAAACCTCTTTGCGACGATCTTTATGACCTTTGAGGAGTCCGCTCCGTACACAAGGTTACTTAACGCGATCGAGCTTATCACGATAATCATATTTACCATAGAATATATCTTAAGGATATGGACCGCGGATTTTCTGTATCCCGGAAAAACCGGAGCGAAAGCTGCGCTTAAATTTATCTTTTCGTTTTACGGTATCATTGATCTGCTTACTTTTTTCCCGTTCTATCTTCCGTTCGTATTTCCGGCCGGCGCGGTCGCATTCCGAATGTTAAGAGTAATAAGGATATTCAGGTTATTTAAGATCAATGCACAGTACGATGCATTTAATGTCATCACCGAGGTAATAAAAGAAAAAAAGAACCAGCTTTTATCATCGCTTGTATTGATACTCATCATGATGGTGGCTTCGTCGCTTTGCATGTACAGCCTTGAAAACGAAGCTCAGCCCGAAGTTTTTTCAAATGCATTTTCGGGAATATGGTGGGCGACTTCCACACTTCTTACCGTCGGATACGGAGATATATATCCGGTTACGGTGGGCGGGCAGATAATGGCGATAATAATATCGTTTCTCGGGGTCGGAATGGTGGCTATCCCCACAGGTATCATTTCCGCAGGATTTGTGGAGCAGTATACAAAAGTCAAGATAACCGACAACCATATAGAAGAGACAGGCGACAATTTTATATCGGCATTGCTTACAAAGCATCATGAGTGGTGCAATAAAAAGGTCGATGATATAGATTTTCCTTCAGAATACTTGCTTGTTATGATCATAAGGAACGGTGAAGTGATAAGTCCGAACGGATTCACAACTTTAAAAGAGGGCGATAAATTGATTCTTTATTCTGATAAAACAGCAAACAATTCATTAATTGCAAATTGATATTATGATCTGTAGCAACTTTTGCGAACAAAGTTTAGACAGAAGAGGAATAGTATGAAAAAAAAGAAAATTGCCGTATTCAGCAGTGGCTGGGGACCCGACATCATCAGAAAGATCGTTTCCGGAATGGAAGAGCAGTTCCCGGAAGGGTATTGTGACATCTATCTTTTTATTACGTACGCGACGTATGTAATGGATCCGGAAATAAAGGATAAAGAACTTAATATATTCAAGCTGCCGGTGTTGGATGATTTTGATGCTGTTTTAATAGTGCGCAATTCTATTAATTTTGAGAATGTTGTCGAGGACATATCGGGAAGATGTGTCGCTGCGGGCATTCCTTTTTTGTGTACGGGAAGTGCCGTTGAGGGAAGCTACTACATCACGACAGATAACTACACGGCAATGAAAGATCTGGTCAACCATCTTATGGATGAGCACAAAGTTAAAGATCCGTTCTTCATAGCAGGTACCGACAACAGTGAAGATTCCAATATAAGAATGCAAGCAGTCAGTGACGTGCTTAAAGAACGCGGCATGAGCCTTTCAAAAGACCGCTACATGTATTCGGACTGGGAGCCCAACAAGGCGATCCGTTTCGTAAGAAAGATGATCGAAAATAAGGAAAAGCTTCCGGACGCTTTTCTTTGTGCCAACGATACAATAGCCATGAACATCTGTGAAGTTCTTTCCGACAACGGTTACAAAGTGCCTGACGATATATGTGTAACGGGATTTGACAATGATTTTCTTGCGCAGGTATTCAATCCTTCCATATCGAGCGTCGAGCAGAACATGGATAAGGTCGGCGAAGAGTGTGCAAGGTTCTTCATGGATATCCTTTCGGGCAAAGAACGAGAGCAGCATATACTCGTACCCTGCAGTTTTGTGCCGTCTGAAAGCTGCGGCTGCAACGGTACAAGGGATTTTGAGTCCATAAGAAGAGAGGTCGGTAAAAGAAGGTATCTTGATATGTTCCATGAGACCATATTCGACAGCGACATGGAACTTCTTGATAAATATATCATGTCAGCGACTTCCTATGAAGACCTTTCCGACAAAATGGGCGAGCGATATCTTGAACCTCATGAGTTCGAGGGAGATTATCTTGCCGTCATGCTAGATCCCTTATATGAAAAGAGCATATACAATCCCGACCGGAATTTCAGGTCAAACGGTTATTCAAAGACTGTAAAGACTCTTTTCTCGATGAAAGACGGAAGGATCAATTCCGATACTTCCGAGATCGAATCGAGGGATCTTCTTCCTGACCGTTATAAAGACGCAAAGAACCGCATATATGTATTCATGCCTCTTTACGGCGAGAGCGGCGGTTACGGTTATGCCGTGGTAGAAGGAGGTATGGACAGAGTCAACGACTACAGGCTCAACAAATTCAGAAGAAATTTAAACGCAAGTCTCGAGAAATTTAAAAAGGACTTAAGCTTAAACCTTCTTAACTTAAAACTTCAGGAGGCAACAGAGATAGATCCGCTCACCGGTGTAAAGAATTCAAAGGCTTTCGAGGCAAGAGGACTTGAACTTCAGAAGAGGATGTCATTTAACTCAGATCTCGAATTCGGCGTGGCAATGTTCAACGTAAATTATACAAGACAGGTCTATGCAAAATTCGGCGCTGAGATAGGAGACGATTACATAATCAACACCTGTAAGCTCATCTGCGGGGTATTTACCTGCAGCCCCGTATACAGGATAGGCAGCGACGAATTTGCGGTCGTGCTTTTGGGTGATGATTACAACAACAGAAACCTTCTTCTTGAAAACATAAGAAACAAGATCAACGAACTTGAACATTCTGATCTTCCGGTCTACGAGAAATTATCGGCAGGATCGGGCATGGCCGAGTACGATACTTTGATGGATGAGACGGTATCGGATGTCTTAAACAGAGCCAAAGAAGAAATGATGGACAATAAACGCACTATCAAAAAAGGACGTTTAAAGTAATTCAATAGGATAAGATCAATGACAGAGCAGCAACAGCAGTATTTCCTCAAGCAGGGATTTTCACAAAAGCAGATCGAAGAGATAGCGCTCGGTATGGAAAACGGAGTGCCTGTGTCTGTTTATGCCTTTAAAGAGCTCATGCCTCAGAATATGTATCAGATAAGGCGTGGTCTTGAAGAAGGCTTTGATATGCATGCCTATGCTACTCCCGATTACGGATGGTTCCAGCTTGAAGAGATCAGGCTGGGCTTTGAAAATAATGTAGATGTATCCAAGTACGACGATGCCAACATATCATACAAGAAGATGCATCAGATACGTCGCGCACTTGAGGAAGGAAACGACTTAAGTGAGTTTATCTCCTATGAACATGATGTCCTCAAGAAGATCCGCGAATCCAAGAGCCTAAAAATCGATATCATCCCCTATGTAAGACAGGGTTATAATGCGGAACAGCTCGAAGAGATCTTAAACGCGCTTAAGGATAAGCTTGATATATTCCAATATATCGATGTTTCTTTTCCCGGTGCGGCTATACATGAGATAGCACAGGGCTACAGGTCCAATGCAGATGTCGACTTTTATGCAAGAGACTGTTACAGCTGGAAGCAGATGCGTGAGATAAGGGTCGGAATTGAAAAACAGCTGGACATTTCATACTATATGTCTCCGCTTTTCGATCACCGACAGATGGAGCAGATAAGACTGGGCCTAGAGGAAGGTCTCGAGGTTGAGTACTATAACTCATTAATGTACACCGCCAATGAGATGGAAGCCTTCAGAAACCGATTGAAGAACGGTTTCGAAGAAGAAATCGTTGAAAATGACGATCTTTTGGATTTAGTCGATCTTTTGGAGGTAAACGCTGAAGAGGACATACATGTTTCCATTTCGGACGATGATATGGAGGCATATCTTACGGTCAGTCCAAACTGCAAGGAAAGTCTTACAAAGAAGGATATACTTAAGAACCTTCGATATTCCGATGTTACCCAGAACATCAACATGCGTATGATCGATGAACTTTTACAGGGAAAGCATATAGGAGAAAAGGTTCTTATAGCTGTAGGGCGTCCGCCGAAACAGGGTGAAGACGGAAGGTACGAGTTCTTTGTAAAGGCCGATTCCCACAAGGCACCCAAGATCCTTTCCGACGGTTCGGTCGATTATTCGGGCGGCGGTGATTACGAAATGATAAAAGTTGGTCAAAAGGTTGCATATTATCATTCCGCCACAAAGGGTATCGAAGGAAGATCCGTTACCAACAAGCGTATCCCGGCTACGCGGGGCAAAGAACTTGAGATGCTCAAAGGAAAAGGTTTCTTTGTACTCGAAGACAGAAAGACCTATGTAGCCGCAACTGACGGAAAGGTGGAATTGAACGGTAACCTCCTCGAGATCACCAAGGTCATTAACCTTGAGGAAGCCAATGCAAACACGGGTAATATAAGATTTAACGGCAACATCGAGATTGCCGGAGACGTAAGCGGCGGTATCAGGATCGAAGCCGGGCAGGATGTCATCATAGGCGGATTCGTGGAGGATGCCTTCATAACCGCGGGCGGAAATATCACGATCTCCAAGGGTGTCAACGGCGGCGGAGTCGGTGAGCTTAAAGCGGGCGGAGAGGTAACAGCCAAATTCTTTGAGACGGTAAAGGTTACTGCAGGCAAATGCATAACCGCAAATTACAGTTTAAATTCCGAGCTCTATTCCGAAGGAGAGATTAATCTTTCGGGCAAGAAGAGCGTGCTTGTGGGGGCTTCGGCATTCGCGGCAAAGGAGATAAAGGCAATAGATGTCGGCAATATGATGGGCGTGCAGACAAAGATCAAGCTCGGTGTATCGGATAAGATGAAGGCCGAACTGTACCGTATAAACACTGCCAGAAACGACAACAATAAGAAGCTTGATATCCTTATCAAGAGCGAAAAGGATTTCCAGTCCAAGTTTTCGCAGGAAGAACGCGATGCAATGGAGATGTACATAAAGATAGAAAACGCGATCTACACTCTGAATATCCAGGAGGAAGAACTTAAAAAGGAATACGAAGACCTCATGGATGTCATCGCGATCACAAAGGATGCGTGTCTTGTCGTAATGGGCAATCTTTACGACAACGTTCTTATTGAGATAGACGGTAAAAGGACCATGTCAACGCAATCCAACAATGTTACGGTAAAAAAAGTTTCCGAAAGAGTGGGCATATTTAAGAACAATTAGGGAGAATTATGGAAAAAGCGATCCTTGTAGCCAACAATGAAAATGAGTACAGAAAAATATTTAAGGATATCTTCGAAGGCCGGTATAATGTGCTTGAAGCAAGAACCGGCAAAGATGCGGTGGAGATGATAAAGCGTCACAGAGAAAATCTTTGCGCTGTTGTCCTTGATATAGGGATTGCAAACGGCGGAGGTCCCGCTGTGCTTAATGCTGTTGCAAAGGCACACTGGCTCGATAATATGCCCAGGATCATAACTTCCGTAAGAGACGATGAAGCTGACAGAACACTTGCCACAGGATCCGGTGCCACCGATTTTATAGTGCTCCCCGGAGATAAGGACGATATAGATAAAAGAATAAGCCAAGCAATAGAGGAAGGAAAGGATACCGCTTCGGAGGCCAAAGAGGATGACAGGTCACCGGAGGGCGAAGCGGTTTCGGAAAAGGACAAAGACAGTTATTACAAGAAGCTGTTTGAGAAGATGCTTGAATTTGTAGGCTGTGTTTCTACGATCAAGAATCCCGACGATGTGGGACATGATATAAAGGTCAAAGGCTATACAAAGATACTTACGGACTATCTTATGGAGAATAATCCTGAGCTTAAACTTACCGAGCGTAAAGCCGATCAGATCATAACTGCCAGCCCGCTCATTGACATAGGAAACCTTGCGATCCCCGACAGCGTTCTTTTTAAACCGGGAAGGCTTTCGAATGAGGAATATGAGTTTATAAAGTCCCATACATTCAGGGGGATAGAGATCCTTGATATCGTCAAGATAGGATGGGAAGCGGATTTTGACAAGACGATCAGGAACATGATCAAGTACCACCACGAAAGATATGATGGAAGCGGTTATCCCGAAGGTCTTAAGGGAGACGCCATTCCGATCGAGGCCCAGATAGTATCCATTGCGGATATATATTATGCTCTTACCACCGACAGGGCATTTAGAAGAGCCTTCAGCAAGGAAAAAGCATATACGACCATCATCGAAGATAATTCGAGTTATTTCGCCCCCGTTTTACTGGTTGCATTTAAGGCCTGCAGGGATAACTTCGAGGCTTGGGCGGACGGAAATCTGCATTTGGACATATAAAGGATATATGTTGTCTGATCGGAAGGCACGGTTTGTGCCTTCCGATTTTTTTATTGTAAATACGCCGTTTTCGTAGTAAAATCGTAACGTATAAAAAGCGTAGGAACTGTTTTGTTTAAGCGCACAACAGCTAAAAAGGAGAGAGAATAAGATGAAGGTAATTGTATGTAAGACGTACGAAGAAGCTTCTCTCGAGTCTGCTAAGATTGTTGCCGAGGTAATGAAAAATAAGCCGAACGCGATACTTGGTCTTGCCACGGGATCAACCCCCGAAGGCATGTACTCGGAGCTTGCCAGGATGAACAAGGAAGGAGAAATCGATTTTAAGGATATCACTACGGTGAATCTTGACGAGTATTATCCGATCAGTCCCGATAACGATCAGAGTTACAGATATTTTATGAACAAGAATCTTTTCGATCGTGTCAATATCGATAAATCCCGTACACATGTACCGGACGGTTCCGCACCCGACGGTGAAAAAGAAGCCGAAAGATATGAAAACTATGTAAGATCTTTGGGCGGAGCGGATATTCAGGTTCTCGGTATAGGACGCAACGGTCATATAGCATTTAATGAGCCCGATGAGGAACTTGTTCCCGTAACACATGTTACAAGTCTTACCGCAGATACTATCGATGCCAATGCACGATTCTTCAAAAGTGCCGATGAAGTACCCACACATGCTCTTACAATGGGTATGGGAACGATCCTTTCCGCAAAGAAGATCATCATTATAGCTACAGGTGCCAATAAACATGAGGCAGTTAAGCAGATGCTTAAGGGTACATGCACCACAAAGTGCCCCGCATCTTTCTTAAATCTTCACAAGGATGTTGTTCTTGTCTGCGATGAAGCGGCATACAACGGTTAAGAGGTAATTTATGGGAAAATATTTTGGAACAGACGGCTTCAGAGGACAGGCAGGTGTTGTACTTACCGCCGAGCATGCATTTAAGATCGGTCGTTTTCTGGGCTGGTATTACGGAAAAGATCATCATGCAAAAATAGTGATCGGAAAGGATACGCGTCGTTCTTCATACATGTATGAAAATGCGCTTGCGGCAGGTATTACCGCATCCGGTTCCGATGCATATCTTCTGCATGTAACCACAACTCCGTGTGTAGCATATATCACAAGAACCGAAATGTTTGACTGCGGTGTTATGATCTCCGCCAGCCACAATCCTTATACGGATAACGGTATCAAATTGATGAACTGCGACGGCGAGAAAATGGACGACGCTCTTCAGGATGAGATTGAGACCTATATCGATGGAAATCACGAAGAGATCCCGTTTGCGACCGAGGCAAATATCGGATGTACCGTTGACTTCTATTCGGGTCGTAACAGATATATCGGTTATCTTACAAATCTTGCCACCAAGTCGTTTGAGAACAGGAAGATCGCACTTGACTGTGCAAACGGTTCTTCATGGATGATCGGTCCCGCTGTATTTAATGCGCTCGGTGCCAAGACATATGTGATAAACAATGCTCCCGACGGCGTCAATATCAACACAGGCTGCGGTTCCACCCACATCGAAGGCTTACAGCAGTATGTCAAAGAAAACAATCTTGACTGCGGTTTTGCTTTTGACGGTGATGCCGACAGATGTCTTGCAGTCGATGAAAACGGTGAGATTGTTAACGGCGATAAGATAATGTATATCTGTGCAAAGCACTTAAAGAGCCAGGGCCAGCTTCCCACCAATAAGGTTGTTACGACCGTTATGTCAAACTTCGGTCTTTACAAGGCACTCGACAAGATCGGTATCGGCTATGAGAAGACCGCCGTAGGTGACAGATACGTATATGAGAACATGAAAGAGTTCAACCACATGATCGGCGGCGAACAGTCCGGACACATCATCTTCAGAAAGTTTGCACGTACCGGAGACGGCGTACTTACAGCTATTCAGCTTTTAAGCGTTATGGTGGATACACAGCTTCCGCTTTCTGTTCTTGCCGCAGAAGTTACAATGTATCCTCAGGTTCTTAAAAACGTAGTAGTCGACGATAAGGATGCAACACTTGAAGATCCTGCGGTAAAGCTTGCTGTTGACGCAGCTACTGCAGAACTTGGTGATAACGGACGCGTACTTCTTCGTAAATCCGGAACGGAACCCGTGCTTCGCGTTATGTCCGAGGCCGGCTCCGATGAAGAATGCGAAAAGCATGTGGATGCTATAATCGAGTCCATGAAAGCGTCGAACCATCTTATCAAAATAAAATAAGAAACACATATGAGTTTCCAAAAGCCCGCATGTATATGCGGGCTTTTTAGCTACTTGCAGAAACGGGTACTTAATGATATTATGTATAAGGTTTGTAAGACCAATCATAATAAAGGAGAATAATACATTATGGAACAGAATCAGGCAAAGGGAGCAGGCTTTCTTAAGGTTTGCGGTATCATTATGATCATCGGTGGTGCATTAAGCATAATCATCGGTATTCTTGCAGTAGTAGGTGCGTTAGCATTGACAGGCATGGGTATTGATGCCGGAGTTTCAACAGGGTTACTTATGGTTGCAAGTATTCTTGCGCTTGTAGGCGGTATCATTGAGCTTATAGCAGGTATCATCGGTGTTAAGAACTGTAACGATCCTTCCAAGGCAAATACATGTTTGATCTGCGGTATCGTTGTTGTTGCAGTTTCCGTATTAAGCACGATCCTTACAGTTGTTGCGGGCGGAAATTTCTCACCCGTATCATTTGTAACAGGTCTTATCCTTCCCGCTCTTTACATTGTTGGTGCGGTTAAGAATAAGCAGGCTTAATCTTAAGCGGCAAAGATCAAAAATCGGGCCCGTCATACGACGGGTCCGATTTCTTTTTGCCATTAACGTACGCTTTTCCCCAAAACTTGATTTTTAGCGCCAATAATGCGAAAATGTCTAATTGTAAAAGAAAAAAACGGAAAGATCATTTATGAAGTCATTTGAAGCAAAAGCACTTAAGTTCATAGAGGAACATTTAAGCGTATTTATTATAATACTGGCATTCTTGCTGGGTGCATATCTTCGCTTTTCCATGAGATATTTTATAAGCGGTGATACCGACGAGTATTATCTTGCATGGTACGACGAGATCAAGGGCCTCGGAGGATTTAAGGCGCTCGGTACCCAGGTGGGCGATTACAGTATCCTTTATCAGTTCATGCTTGCGGGGCTGACTTATCTGCCGCTTATCCCTTTATATGCACTTAAGGCTTTCAGCATATTTTTTGATCTTCTGCTTTCGATACTTCTGGCTTTTATCATCGGAAAGAACACGGAGTACGGTATAAAGGGTGCGGCAGCGGCATTCGCTTTTGCATGGATATCTCCGGTTGCGGCCATGAATTCCGCTATGTGGACGCAGTGTGATTCGATCTATACGTTTTTTGTGATACTTGCGCTTTTATATCTTTATAGGGAAAAGCATGTTCTTTCAATGGTATTTCTGGGACTTGCTTTTGCTTTTAAGCTTCAGACCATATTTATAGTTCCGTTTTTCCTTTTTATCTATTTTTACAAAAAGAAGTTTTCGATCCTTTATTTTCTGATCGTGCCGGCTGTCATGTGGATCACGACTATACCGGGCATCATTGCGGGACACGGACTTCTGGACGGCTTTGAGATCTTCTTTATACAAAAAGCGGAATATTATCTTATGGAGATGAATTATCCGGGATTCTGGATGTTTACTTCCTATGAGACATTTGTGGAAAAGTATGAATATTTTGACTGGTTATACCCTGTAGGAATGATACTTACAGTTGTCGTTCTTGCAGGCTGGCTGGCATTAACACTTAAGGCAAAGGCAAAAATGAATGCGGTGACCTTTATAGGACTTGCACTCATTTTAAGTTATTCGACCGTGTTCTTTTTACCCGTAATGCATGAACGTTACGGTTATATATACGAGATACTTGCAATAATCTATGTGTTTTATAACAGAAAATCGGCGGTACCGCTTGTGCTGCTTGAGATAATATCCATAATCACATATTCCTGGTATCTTATGTTTGTACCGAGGAACTTAACGTGGCTTGCGGTTTTAAATCTCATAGTATATCTGTGGTATGCGATTTTATATGTAAAAGGGTTAAAAGAAACCGAAGAAAGTGCTGATGTTAAGATCGCTTAAGCGATAAAAGGAAGGGAAAAATGGATCAACAGAACAGACCTAGGAGCAGAGAAGTTCACAAAGTAAGCGGTTCGGGCGACGTTAATAAGCGGGGCTCGGGACTTGGAACGGGACCAGTCGGAACGGGCGGAGCCCATCAGGGAAGACCCACTTCGCAGGGCCCGATATATTCAAACAATACAAACAACTATCGTCCTACCAGAAATGTCGTAAGGCGGAGAGGCGGTATCGGATCGATAGTGGTCATTTTGATACTGGTCTTTTTATTCTTTAAATTCTTCGGAGGCGGAGGCGGTTCGTCAGATCCGGGAAGCTATCTTCCCACACCTTCGCAGAATATAACTCCGTCGAATGCTTCAAGCTCGTCATCGTCGCTTTCTACGATAATGAATCTTTTGTCGAGTCAGAATTATGAGACATCCGCATCGGATTATTCTTCATATACGGCGGGAGTATCAAACACGGCAAAACTCGATACCACAGTGGCAAAGGGTTCAAGAGATAAAAGGACCGAGATCCTTGGAAACGGCAACGACAAGATAACCATTATGGTGTATATGTGCGGTACCGACCTTGAGTCGAAGCACGGTATGGCATCCTCCGATCTAAGGGAGATGTGCTCGGCTTCTCTTTCCGACAATATTAACATCATCGTATATACGGGCGGATGTTCACAGTGGCAGACACAGGGTATCAGCAACAGAGTCAACCAGATATACAAGGTTGAAAGCGGAAGACTTGTGTGTCTTGAAGACGATATGGGCAACAAAGCAATGACCGACCCCGCCACTCTTACCGAGTTTATAAAGTATTGTACAAAGAACTATCCGGCAAACAGACAGAATCTTATCCTCTGGGATCACGGAAGCGGATCCATAAGCGGTTACGGTTATGATGAAAAGAACAAGCTTTCCGGTTCAATGACACTTTCAGGTATCAATAAGGCATTAAAGAACGCAGGTGCGGTCTTTGATTTTATCGGATTTGATGCCTGCCTTATGGCTACGGTCGAAAACGGTCTTATGCTTTCAAATTATGCCGATTACATGATTGCTTCCGAAGAGACCGAACCCGGTGTGGGCTGGTATTATACAAACTGGCTTACAAAACTTTCGAACGATACTTCGATGTCCACGATTGAGATCGGAAAAAATATAGTCGATGATTTTGTGGATGTATGCGACAGAAAATGTAACGGACAGAAGACGACTCTCTCGGTTGTGGATCTTGCCGAACTTTCAAATACCGTTCCGAAAGAACTTACTTCCTTTGCAAAATCAACCCAAAACCTTATTGCAAACGATGAATATAAGACGGTTTCAGATGCACGATACAATACAAGAGAGTTTGCTCAGTCCTCAAAGATCGACCAGATCGACCTTGTACATTTTGCAAAAAATATAGATACCAAAGAAAGCAACGCTCTTGCGGACGCACTTTTGGGAGCAGTTAAGTATAACAGGCATGCTCCTTGTATAAATAACGCATACGGCCTTTCGATATACTTCCCTTACAAAAAGGCTTCGAAGGTCGATCAGGTCGTAAGCACCTACAATGCGATCGGCATGGATGAAGAATATGCACGTTGTATTCAGGATTTTGCAAGTCTTGAAGTCTGCGGACAGGTATCGACCGGCGGTTCCAACAGCGCGATCCCTTCACTTTTGGGTATGCCTTCGTCTTCATCGAATATGTCGTCCGATTCCATAACGGGACTTTTGGGAAGTCTGTTTTCCGGAGATACGTTCTCACTCGGCGGTTTTGACACTTCGGATTTTGGTTTCTTAACAGGTTCTTCGATTACAAGTGACAGAGCAGGCAAATATATAGCCAATAACTATTTTGATTCTTCAAAGCTTGTATGGACGCAGAATCATGACGGAGACTTTGTTATAGCGCTTTCCGAAAAAGACTGGTCGATGGTCGAGACACTTGATCTTAATGTATTCTACGATGACGGTGAAGGTTATATCGATCTGGGTCTTGATAACGTCTTCAGCTTCGATGATGAGGGTAACTTGTACGGTCGCTATGACGGAAGCTGGCTTTCGCTAAACGGTCAGATAGTTCCGTACTATCACACCGATACCACCGAAGAAGGCGATAAATACACAATTTCCGGATACATACCCGCGTACTTGAACGGTGACCGTGTTGAGATAAATGTCATATTTGACAACGATCGTCCGTACGGATATATAACGGGTGCAAGATTTGTATATACCGATGCTGGTGATACCGAGACGGTCGCAAAAGACATCATAGGGCTTAACAAAGGCGATATACTTGAGTTTATATGCGATTACTATACGTACGAAGGCGAATATATCGATTCCTATTATCTGGGCGAGCCCATGACTCTGGGAGACACCATTGAGATCGCAAATATCGATTTAAAAGACAAGTCAAAGATCAATGCGGTCTTCAGATTCACGGATTTATATCAGCAGAATTACTGGACACCTGTGATTCCCTGATCGGGATAATAAAAATTTAAGAAACCCGGACGGTTTTTCCGCTCGGGTTTTCTTGACTGAAAATTGGCAAGGAAGTATTATATTTGCATGAAAGAAAAAAAGTTACCGTCAATAGTTTCATATTATGTGGTAGGTGTATCGTCAATTATCTGGGCACTTGCACTTCCGTTATACGAACTCAGACATTTTATCTATTTTGGAGTGCTTGAGGTCCTTCTTTTCCTTATATGCTGGCAGATCTGGCCTCTTAAGGTAAAAGTAAGCGTTAAGGTCAAGGTCAAAGAAGAAAAGCCGCAGCTTACGGGTGATAGCGATATCGATAAAATGGTCAAGGATAAAGTACTTGCTATTCAGGAGATGAAGCGACTTGACGAAAATATCACCGATGAAAAGATTTCGGCGCAGATAGTGCATCTTCAGGACGTTACGGATAAGATCGTAGAATATGTGGCAGATCATCCGGGTAAGAAACATCAGGTCAGAAGATTCTTTAACTATTATCTCCCTACCACCATTAAACTTCTCGATGCATATGACCGTATGGATGATGCGGGTATTTCGGGTATCAACATCGACGGTACAAAAGGCAAGATCGAAGAGATGATGGACACAGCAGTCAGCGCTTACGACAAGCAGCTTGATTACCTTTACAAGGATGAGGCGCTTGATATCTCAACAGATATCAAAGTTATGGATAACCTTATGGAGGCCGAGGGCCTTAAGAAATAAAGATATAATATAAAGGAGATTGTACAATGGAAGAAACCAGAAAACCCGTTTTAACCTTAGATCCGTCACAGGCACTCGGCATAGAACCGGTTTTTACTCCCGGACCCGCAGCTGCTCCCGAGATGCTTAAGCCTGTTGAGAAGCCGGAGATCGAGCCGGTAGTTATCGATGAGAGCATGCTCAACGACGAAGAAAAGGCAATGGTTGAAAAGTTTGCAAGCGCTATAGATATTTCAAACACCAATCAGGTTCTTATGTACGGTGCCGCAGCTCAGAAAAACATTGCGGATTTCTCGGAAGGAGCTCTTGATGCTGTCCGCACCAAGGACTTGGGAGAGATCGGTGAGACGCTCGCAAGTCTGGTAGTTGAGATAAAGAGTTGCCAGGAACCCGAGAAGAAGGGTCTTGCAGGACTTTTCCAGAAAAAGAAAAATGAACTCGAAGCTATGAAGGCCAATTATTCAAAGGCTGAGACCAATGTGGACAAGATCGCTGAGGTACTTGAAAAGCATCAGGTAGTTCTTATGAAAGATGCTGCTTTATATGATGAAATGTACAAGTTGAACCTTGATTATTACAAGGAACTTACAATGTATATCATCGCCGGAAAGAAGGCACTTGAAGAAGCCAAGACCGGAAAGCTTGAGGAACTTCGTAAGATCGCAAAGGAAAGTGGCGCTCAGGAAGATGCTCAGGCATATAACGATTACAACAATCTTATCACGAGATTCGACAAGAGACTTCATGATCTTGAGCTTACCAGAATGATATCCATTCAGATGGGACCTCAGACAAGATTATTGCAGAACAATGATACTCTTATGGTAGAGAAGATCCAGACTTCCCTTACCAGCACCATTCCGCTTTGGAAGAGTCAGATGATCCTTGCGCTCGGTATCGAGCACGGTCGTCAGGCTACGGCAGCACAGAGTGCGGTTACGGAGATGACAAATCAGCTTCTTAAGCAGAATGCCGATAAACTTAAGCTTGCAACCGTAGAGACAGCAAAAGAAGCAGAACGCTCGATCGTGGATATAGAGACATTAAGGCATACCAATGAACAGCTCATCTCGACCCTCGATGAAGTTATGCAGATACAGGCAGACGGTGCCCAGAAAAGAAAAGAAGCGGAAGCAGAGCTTGGACGTATCGAAGGCGAGCTTAAGCAGAAGCTTCTTGAGGTTAAGAGCCACTAGTTAAGGAGAAAGAATTGACAGCTTTAAAGAAAACCGGTGTAGCCGCCATGATAATGCTTGCATGTATAGTGCTTGCACTTATAATCGGCGAGAACAGAAAAGAATCATATATAAAGACCAATGCCGAGGTTGAAGCCGCAACCGGCGAGACTCAGACAGCAGTTACCACAACCGATGATACCGTATGGGACAGCTTCATGGGGATCACCACCTGGGGCAAGATACGTGAAGAGATCAAAGAAGGACAGGAAATGGTCAACTACACGCCGGAAGAGGAAAAGCGATTAAGCTTCGGTAAGGTGGTCGGTATAATAGTCTTGTTACTTATAATAGTGTCGATCTTCGGTAACAGAAGGTAAAAGAAAGCATTAAAAAAGAGCTGCATCGCAGCTCTTTTTTGTATTCACATCACATTATCTTGAAGGCATGCCCTGAAGCGCCGCCCCGTTAAATCCGGGAATTATCTGCTCCCATGATGTGGCACCGTTTATGAGGCCTAAATACTGATTTGTGTGCTCCGCATAGGAAGGAGTATCCATAAAGGTATACACATCTCCTGCGGGAAGTCCTTCGATACGGAAGTTCTTTCCCGGTTCTCCTTCATCGCCTGTGTGGAAGATACATGCATCAATGTTTGATGTAAAGTGTGCCTTGTAATACAGGTATGCCGTTGCCGCGGCCTGCACATCCATACCGCTTTGGCGGCCTCCGTTAAGAGTCGGATTGGTACCGTTTGTATATGAGAAACCTACTTCGGAAAGGATTATCCTTACGTCCGAACCGAAATTGTTCTTTACAAAATTGGTAAGTACTTCAAGGTTATACGGAGAAACAAAACTTGCTCCGACTGAGTGTGCAACACTGTATATACGAACATTTCCGTCATTCCACGGATCTGCGTTCGTAAGGACCGCCGTATATGCGTGGTTGGCAAGATTCCACTGTATATGGGGATTCATCGCATCAAGATAAGAATCAAGAGAAGTAATGAAACCTCTTGTACCCCAGTCACGGTCTCTGTCGTTCCAGGTATGGTCGGTACAAGTAAATACTCTTGAGTTTGCCGAATGACTTTTTACCGCATAATACAGACACCTGAAAGTGTTGGAATAGTTGGTCATGAAAGTGTCTCTGGAGACATTTCCCGCCCAATACCAACGGCCTGTCGTATTAAGGAAAGTATTTACTTCGTTACCGAGGATCCAGTTATCCACATGAAGATTTGGTTTGCTCCAGTATTCCGCAAGGAACATAAAGCATGCTTCAACCTTTTCGCGTCCGCCGGGTTCTTCCATATTGAACGCATAGTAGTTGTATCCCGGAGTCCTGCCGGTAGGACAGATCATATCGGTCGAATTGCCGCCCCAGCGGATCATAAGCTGCATTGTGACGGTTCCGCCGTTTGCATTGGCTGCACGTATCGAAGAATTATAGTCGATATAATGAGTCGGATTATAGAAGTAATAGGTCTTTCCGTTGTAATTGTAAGCTACATCATGTGAGCCGGCGGTTCCGATAAGCTGCTCAATGTAGAGATTGTGGAAGTAGTGTTTATCACCGAGTCCCGTATCGTACGAACCCTGACGGCCTTTTTTGGAAGCGGGTGTGGGATACGGAGCCGTATAAGAAGCAAGTGCTTCGGGATTATCTATAAATGCGCCGGGGGATATAAGGGTATAATTTGTCTCATCCTCCATAACCGCCAAAGCGAATTTGGCCATCAGGTTACCCGAAACCGGGAAGGTCATTGTAAGTTCGTCTTCTTTTTCGGCCGAAGAAAGAACGCCGGTTACAACTTCGCTTAGGGGATCTATCTTAACTATATAGTAATTATCGTCAGCACCCGCTGTTCTTTCGGGTACCTCTGCGGTTACCACGACCGAACCGCCTTCTATTACTGCAGAATGTATCATACCGTTCTCACGTGAAGGTTCTATCTCATCGGTTCCGTTAAATACATAGATCACTCTTTTGGGACCGTAATCCGAATATACTCTTTCGCCCACCGAATCAAGCACATAGGATCTTATCCTTATGAAATATGCTTTCTGACCGGTCTTGTTCTTAAGGAATGCATAACGAAGATTATCAAGATCCTTGTAGTGCACTTTGGTCTCGAAAGTCTCATCGGTCGAGTACTGAAGCTGATAACCGGCAGCTTCTCTGTAGAATTTGTTGAATCGTACTTCTATAAGACCTTTTGCGGGATTTCGAAGAGCCTGTATATCGGGAGTGTATGTTACGGGAACTTCCCATTTTGCATACAGTCTTACATGAAGACCTTCGTTTTCCCCGTTGTCGGAAAGGATATAAGCATCGGTTATATTCTTACAGGGACTAGTGAAACCTTTATTTAAGTACCAACCGTCAAAGTAATAACCTTTTCTTACGGGTTTTGGAAGTTCGATCTCTTCCTTATACAGAAATTCTTCGGGATAATCTACGTCAATGGGGAAGAAACCATCGTTTAGATCATAATATATGTTGATGGTCTTCCCTTCGTAAGGATCGACTTCGATCACTTCCGCTCCGGATACATCACTTCCCGACACATCGGATGCAGAAACATCTTTTGACGAGCCGTTTGTTAATGAATCTGCGTAGGAATCGATCTTAAATCCCATACATAAGCAGAGTACGGCGATAAAGCCGATAAAGAGGGGTAAAGCGTGTTTTTTCATGGTATTTGATCTTACTTTCTTATAAATTTAAACCATTTAAGGTCAAAATCGCTTCCTGGTAGGAATACAAGACTAACTTTACCATTAATTCTTAAGTCTTGCAAAGGAAGGTTGAATTCTTTGTATTCTTCCGAGAACGGAATCTCAACCATCTGTCTTATATTACTGTTTTCATCCTCAAAAACAAGATGAACGGAAGTGATCTCTTTGTGAGAGCGGCCGCATATTATAACGGAAGACATACCTTCATCGAAATTCATGTTGTCAAATTCGATGCTTACGTTGTTGCCGATATTTGTGATCGCATCTTCTGAAACGGTAAAACTGTCTCCGGTTATACGCAGGTTTTCGGTAGCCTGAACGGTTTCATAGGCTTTGTTTAATCTTTCAAAAGAAAAACCTTTAAATGAAAATCTGCCGTTTGAATCAAATTTGATCGTGACAGACTTTGTGCCTTTTATTCTTCTTGAAAGAGTAAATACATTCTCCTGATAGTGGTTATAGATCGATCTTGCCCGATATGTAAAGCTTCCCAGACAGTCTTTTGAGTTTTTGCCGCCTTCCCATACCGACAGCGATAACTCATCATCAAAGGAAAAGATCGGGATTACGATCTTATCGGAACCGAACGGACCGAAATCGACATTATCATAAGTAACAAAGGACTTTCCAAGATCCGGAATAAATACTCCGCCCAAAAAAGAAAGATCCGCATCTTTTGAAGAACATTCGCTATAATTGATGCCGGGTATTGTTTTATATGGATCGAGAGTTGCCGCTCCGAGTCCTTCCGCTTCAAACTCAAGTTCGGAAATGATCTCGCTTAGACTGCTTCCGTTTTTTGCAACCGCTGTAAGGCGGAAACTTCCGTCGCCTAGCGCCGTTACATGAGCGGTATTTCCTTCAAGGATCACTTTTGCAAAGTTGGCTTCAACGCCGTCGATCGTAAGAGCCTTTACCGATATATCGTTAAAAGTCGCATTTTCGGGAAGGATTTTCAGTTCCACATCGGTCTTGTTATTTGACATATCAAATCTGTTCGTACCTTTGTTTATAAGGTTGATACGTCTTATCGGAATATCGTGTTTTTCCTCCGATCTATAGTTTTCTTCCATAAAGACGGAGCCTTTTTGTACAGTAGCTTCTTCCGCGTTAAGAGTAAGCTTTGCACTGCTTAACCCGTCGCTTTCGGCTAAAACATTTATATTTCCCGTTTTTCCGTTTGATGCGATGATCGCAAGAAGTTTTCCCGAGAAAAGCTTTCGGGAAGTGCCCTTATACTGTTCGTAGTCGGATGAATCACCGTTATCAAGACCCACTAAGATACCTGCACCCGAAACAGTAACATTTATGCGGTTTCTTGCATTCATTACGGGATGACCGTCTTCGTCGACAGCAGATATTTCAACAAATATAAGGTCTTTTGTATCGGCTTTTAATGTGTCTTTATCGGCCTTAAGGATCAAAGATCTTGCATCCTTAAAAGAAGCCTGTATATCTGTGGCGATCACATTGCCGTCTTCATCGTAGGCTTCCGCTTTAAGGGTTCCGGGCACATACTTGATCTGCCAGCTTGCAAAAAGAATGTTTGAATGCGCGTGATCTATCGTTTTTTTGCCTAAAAAGCTGTCATTAAGATAAAGGCCGACCGTCGGAGCGTTTGAGTATACGCACACATCTATAAGCTGGCCTTCATTAAAGTCCCAGTAAGGGAGCACATGCACCATGGGCGAGATCTTATGATCTGTCCATTCCGCCTTGTAGTGATAGTAAGTATCTTTTTCAAAGCCCGCGGTATCGATCTGTCCGAAATAGGAGTTCTTGGTAAAGTATGGAGTGGGCTCGCCTATATAATCCCAGCCTGTCCAGATAAACTGACCGAACACAAAATCCCTGTCACGGTGATCCGATATAACGGCATCGACGCTTTTCGCCCCCCAGTTTGTGGTGCAGTTACCGAGTGTCGAACATTGTCCGTCTTCATGGGTCAGGAGACGTTTACTTAAGGGGAAATGATAGATCCCTCGGCTCTGTACCGTAGAACCTGTCTCGCTTCCGAAGATACAACGCTCAGGATGGTCTTTGTGATGCTTATCATACAGTCTTTCACCGTAATTGTAGCCTGCGGTCTCAAGGGCGTCGGCACATTTCTGCGCACCTTCCCATTCCATGTAGTTTGAACCGCTTCCTATATATGCATTGTGGCGGTAATCATACTTTCTGACCGCATCTCTTAAAAGCCCGTTCCATTTATAGCCTGAGCCCGCGTGACAGTCATATATTTCGTTTCCGATACTCCAAAGGATCACACAGGTATGACTTCTGTCCTGCCTTACCCATGAACGGGTATCCTTTTCCCACCAATCGGGAAAGAAATTACCGTAATCATATGTAGTCTTCGTTTTTTCCCACATATCGAAGGATTCTGAGTTTATTAGGATCCCCATTTCATCCGCGATATCGAGAAGTTCTTCTGCAGGCATGTTGTGGCTTGTGCGCACGGAGTTTACTCCCATGTCTTTAAGCTTTAAAAACTGACGCCTTAAAGCGGTCTCGTTAAAAGCGGCACCCAGCGCGCCCAGATCGTGATGCTGGCAGACGCCGTTTAACTTGATATTTCTTCCGTTCAGGAAAAAGCCCTTATCGGGATCGATCGATATAGTCCTGAAACCGTATCTGTGAGATTCTTCATCATAAATACTGTCTGCTTCAAGTCTCGTTTTTACGGTATATAAATAAGGATCGTTTATGTCCCAAAGATGTGTGTTATCGATCACCGTTTCGGATCTTGACACGTAATCCCCGCTAAAAGAAACTTCTGTTTCTGTTTTTTTAACAAAGATCCCTTCTTTATCATATATTTCGTGGATAACTTTTCCGGTAAAAGAACCCTTGGTGGACAATTCACAGTCCGCATATAGCTTAAAGGAACCGGAAGAAAGTTTTTGACCGGAAAGATACACACCGTCGGGTACTATATAAGTCTCATCCTTATCGTAAAACCAAACATTTCTTAATATTCCGGCGCCGGAATACCACCTTGAGTTGGGAGATCTGTATGTACTCACAACGTCGATCGTGTTGTTTCCGCTCTTTATATAGGAAGTTATATCAACATCAAATGCGGAATATCCGTATTTCCACTCAAATGCGGATACACCGTTTATGTATATGACCGTATCCATATATACACAGCCGAAGCGTATGATATAAGTGTGGTCTTTCTTTTTTTCAACATTAAAGCTTTTACGGTAAAAACCGATGCTGTCCCGATAGAGGTTACCTACATCGCTTATCATCCAATCGTGAGGGACACAAACTGGTTTAAACCTATCGCTTTTTGCCATGTCTTCATAGGGAGTTTCAAGGGGAAATTCGGCGAAAGAAAAGCCGTCGTTGAATAAGATTCTTAAAGAACTCATATATAACCTCCGCACACAAATGATTTCTTTTTATAATAGTACAGATTTTTGGGAATAAGGTCTATCGTTTTTTGTCATTTAGGCGGTTTTACGTTAAGAAATTCTTAATGAAGGTTAAGAGGTTTTTCTGTTGCTTTATATATTTTATCTGATATTATTTTAGCGAAAGGCTTAATTGTGACGTATGAAGAAGGATAGGAAGAAGAATATATTTAAAAAGCGCGCCGGAAGACAGCGGATCGGAGCATTGGCATTTTTAAGCCCGAGTCTTATCGGTGTATTTTTATTTTTTGTGCTCCCTTTTTTCGTGGTCATATATTATTCGATGATAGATAACCCCATAACGGCTAATTTTGTGTGGTTCGAAAACTTTGGAAAAGTATTTAATAACGGAGCGTTTAAGATCGCTTCGGGAAATACCCTTAAGTTTTCGGTCATTGCCATGCCTTTATCCGTAATACTGGGCCTGTTGCTTGCGATACTTCTTGACCGCGACATGCCGTTAAGAAGCCAGTTTCGTACCTGTTTTTTAACGCCAATGATGGTGCCTGTTGCATCTGTAGTGCTTATCTTTCAGGTAATGTTTCATTATAACGGCGCACTTAACAGATTTATGGCCAATTTCGGAGTCGATAAGATAGACTGGCTTAAGTCGGAATACGCGCAGGTCGTGATCATCATTCTTTTCCTTTGGAAAAATCTGGGTTACAACATGATCCTGTTTCTATCGGCGCTTGAATCGATACCTAGGGATATATTGGAGGTTGCGACACTCGACAGTGCCAATCCTTTTCAGATATTCTTTAAGATAAAGATAAGGTATCTTACTTCGACGATATTGTTCGTTACCATATTTTCGCTCATTAACTCGTTTAAGGTATTCAGGGAGATATACCTGTTGACCGGTGATTATCCCAATGAGCTTTATATGCTTCAGCATTTTATGAACAATACGTTTAAATCGCTCGATTATCAGAAACTTTCATCGGCGGCGATCATCATGTCGCTTGTCATGGTCGTGATAATCGGTGCGTTGTTTATGATAGAAAATCATTTCGGAAAGGATGTGGAAGAATGAAAAAAAGAAACACCCTCTCCGCAAAAAAAAGAAGAAAGCTTGTCAGTACCTGTATCGCGGTCGTCGTTGCACTTTTCTTTGCCGCGATATTCATAACGCCTATCGTGCTTACGATCACCAATTCATTCATGGCGCAGTCGGAGATAAATGCCAATTACGGCGCGGTATTTGCCAAGAATGAAAAAGGCGGAAAAGTATTCATTTCGGAAATAGTCAATCTTAAGTTTATACCCGATATGGTTTCTTTTACGCAGTATTTAACGGTACTGTTTAAAAGCCCCGATTACCTTTTTAAGTTCTGGAATTCGGTAATACTGGTGGTGCCTATCGTTGTATTTCAGCTTGCTGTAGCGATGTTTGCCTCCTACGGTTTTATGAGAGCAAAAGGCAAGCTTAAGGAAATCGTATTTTTCTTATATGTAATACTGATGCTCATGCCCTATCAGGTAACGCTTGTGCCAAACTACCTTGTGTCTACCTGGCTTAACATAGTGGATACCAGATGGGCTATCTGGCTTCCGGGCGTGGCATCACCGTTTGCGGTATACCTTCTTACAAAATTCATGCGCAGGATACCGTCATCCTATATAGAGGCCGCGCAGATAGACGGAGCGGGAGAATGGCAGATATTCAGGCGTATCTGCGCACCGCTTTGCAAAGGATGTCTTTGCTCGGTCGCAATACTTGTGTTTATTGACTACTGGAATATGGTCGAGCAGCCGCTTATCTTACTTTCGGATGCGGAGCTCCACCCGTTGTCCGTGTTCCTGTCGCAGATCAACAGCGGCGAGACCGGACTTGCTTTTGCGGTAGCAACGATATATATGATACCCTCGATACTCATATTCCTCTACGGAGAAGATTACCTCGTGGAAGGGATCATGTACCAGGGCGGTATTAAGGGATAAAATTGGCAGGCAAGCCGCTTGCGCAGCTCAAAAGGATTGCCCAAAATACGGAGGACTTAAAATGGAGAACGGAAAAAAGAGAGAGTGGATCAAGAATGCGGTTATCGTATTTCTTATAGTGATGTTGATACTGACTCTTTTCTCAAATACAATAATGAACTATTCGCTTCCCGAGGTAGCGGCCCAGTACTGTTATTCGGGGCAGATCACCAATAAGGTAAGAGGAAGCGGTGTTGTGGAGACCGACGATCCCTACAAGGTAGAATTTAAGGAATCCAGAGTTATCGAATCCGTTGCGGTAAGAGAGGGCGACTATGTCGAAAAGGACGCAGTCTTATATTATCTTGAAGCCGGTGAGAGCGAGGAACTTAAGGAAGCCATCAAGAATCTCGAAGACAAGCAGGCAGCTTATGAACAGAAGATCATAAGCGAAGCGATATCAAGAGAGGTTACAAGTGCCGTAAACAGCGGAAGTATCGGAAGCCTTGAGAGCAATCAGGCAAAGATCGAAGCCGCAAAGACAAAGGTAAAAAACGCGCAGACAAGAGTTGATGCGCTTACCAAACAGCAGGAACAGTATTCCAATTCAAGTACATCACATATTTCGGAAAACAAGGCTTTAAAGGATGCACAGGATGCACTTAAGTCCTGGGAAGATCAAAATGCAAAAGATCAGGCCAATCTGACCGCTATTGAAGCCGAATACAATCTGGCAAAGAGTAGTGATGCGGACGCTCAGGAGAAGGTAGCCGATGCTACAAGAGAAAGGGACATGGCTTTACAGCATTATAATGATGTAAGTGATAATGATTTGGATAACGACGGAGACGGTGTGGGCGATGCAGAAGGAGATTTAAAAAAGGCAGAAGATGCATTGGCCGATGCCAATTATGAGAAGACCAAAACTGCAAAAAAAGTCGCCGATCTTAAGCCTTCCTACGACGGCGCTGCCGCAAATGCGGCCAATTCCGCACAGCAGGTGGCTAATTATACTCAGGCCGTAAAGGACGCGCAGCAGAATCTCGATAATAAGACATACGATATTTCAACCCAGCTTGCGGATGCGAGGACAGCGCTTGAAAGAGCCAACAAGGAATACGAAGAGCTTATCGACAAGCTTTCCAAAGAGTATGCCCTTGACGATATGAAAAAGGAGATCGCGGATCTTCAGGTCGAAGTCGAAAAATTAAGAAGTACTTCGGGCGGGGATACGATAACCGCTCCGGTTGCAGGCACTATCTTAAGCATGAAGTATGTTGCGGGCGAGACTATCGAAAAAGGTTCCGAGGTTACCGAGATCCAGAAAGCAGGCAAGGGATTCAGACTTACCATGAACGTTACAAACGATCAGGCCAAATACATCACTATCGGTGATGAGGCCGAAGTGACCAACTCCTGGTGGTATACCGATGTACACGCTAAGGTTACCCAGATCCGTCCCGACAAGACCAATCCTTCAAACGGCAAGATCGTGGTATTCGAGCTTGAAGGAGAAGATCTTACAAACGGCCAGAATCTTTCGCTTACAGTCGGAAGCCGTACTGCCAATTACGAAAATATCGTACCGACCAGCGCCATCCAAAAGGATGATAAAGGTAAGTTTATATACAGGATAGATGCAAAGAGCACGCCTTTGGGCAACAGATATATCGCCCATCGTGTGGATGTGGAAATATTGGCAGAGTCCGAAAATGAGACTGCGGTTTCGGGCGACCTTTCGGGCTGGGAGTATATAATCACAAATGCATCAAAACCCGTTGAAGACGGTAAGCAGGTAAGACTTAAAGAGTAATATGGAATATCTTAAAAGCGTATTTACCAAAAAACAGAATAAATGGCTTATCTTTTCGGGCGTTGCGCTTTTTGTGTTTTTTGTCCTTCTTATCATAGGGATGGCGCTTTCAAGATCGCTTGATTCGCAGCTTGCCGCGCAAAGATGGAGCAAGGATAAAGAATATGCCCAGGTAAGCGTGTTTTTCTCACAGCTTTCGGGCATGACCAAAGACAATATAAAAGAACTCGATTTCAAGATCGAACAGCAGCTTGATCAGGACAGCCTTGTGGCCGATTCCCCCGAGGGAATAAGGCGTATAAGCGCTTACTCTGCAGTGGGTAAAGCGGAGGTTGCATCGGAAAAGGCGACCAAAAGTTTAAAAGCCATCGGAGTCGGCGGAGATTTCTTTTACTTTCATCCGATGGAACTTTTATCGGGTTCTTTCTTTGACGAGGAAGATATCAATAAGGATCGCGTGGTACTCGATCAGGATGCGGCCTGGGAACTTTTCGGCTCAAACGATATAGTGGGACAGATCATCACGGTAAACGGAAGGTCCCATGTTGTGGCAGCAGTCATAAAGCGCGACACCGGAAGGCTTAACCGCCTTGCGGGCAACAATGAAAGCACGATCTATCTTTCATACGAATCGCTCAAAACGGATATGGGAGAACTCGGGCTTAACAGTTATGAAGTATTGTTGCAAAACCCCGTAAGGGATTATGCGTTAAACACGGTAAAAGATAAAATTTCAGAAGATGAATTAAGATATGAGATCAAACAGAATACAGGAAGATTTAACTGGACAAAGCTTTTGTTAAACGTTAAAAATTTCGGTTCAAGAAGCATGAATTCAAAGACTGTTGTATTCCCCTATTGGGAGAATATGGCAAGAGGTCTTGAAGATATAATGACACCTATATGTGCCGTCGCAGTGATCATGATGGCTTTTGTGATCGTAAATCTAATCGTTCTTATTGTAAGAATGTACATTAAGCGTACGATACACTTTAAAGACATTAAGGATTTTGCTGAACGCCGGATCGAAAAATACAGAGAAGTCAGAAACAGAAAAAAGGAGGATGGCGAATATTTATGAAAAAGAATCTGATGAGGGTGACCGCAGCTTTATTATGTGCGGCAATGGTGATACCGTTTGCTTCCTGCGGAAAGAAGGCACCTGTAAAAACCATCAATAAAGACGCTATTTACAGAGAGGAATTAAAATCTCTCAATTTTAACCCGGGATTTCAGGCCGACAATTTTACATACTCGGACGGTTACCTTTATTTTTCGGGTTATCAGTACGACGAAAAGACGTATTCAAGTACGACGATGATAGAGATCACGGATATTGACGGTAACTCTACCGGCGAGTACGTTCTTTCCGATAGCAGCTGGATAAACAGGGTAGCAAAAGCACCCGGAGGAAATGCTTATGTCTGCTTTTCCGAATATAATGCAAGCGGTGAGATGACCACTTTTTATACCGGCGGAGCCGTAGGTTCAAGCCTTGAAAAAGAAGACGAGGACAATGAGACCGAAGACGTTTCCGATGATACGGAAACGCCCAAAGATCCCGATTCCGAAACCGGGGGTTCAGCAACTTCGGTTGCAGATACTATAGACGATACTGTCGACATTTTACCTGATGACGGCGAAGATTATTCGTATGAAGAGAAATACTATATCGCTGTCATAGATAAAACCGGAAAAGAACTTTCAAGAGTATGTACAAGCGAAACTACAGATATAATGTATCTTGACGGTGTCATTCCGACAACTGACGGGTTGATAGTGTACAGCGGTACGACCTTGGCAAAGTTTGACAAGGATTTAAAATTTGTAAAACAAAATACACTTGACGGGGATTTCTGGATCAACGAAGTTTTTGCCGATAAGACCGGTAAGGTTTATGTAAGTTACTGGGGCAATGAAAAGGCGATCGTAAAGCCTCTCGACACAAACACACTTACGCTTGGCGATGAAAGTACCATTCCGGTAAGCCTCTCAATGTTTACCATATATGACGGAGCCGGCGGATACGATCTTTTCTTAAAGAACAATACATCGCTTTACGGATACAATATCGGCGATGCCGATAAGACAGAGGTAATAAACTTTATCGATTCCGATATCGCAGCATCGTATTTCAATGCTTTCGTACCTTTGGAAGACGGAACGTTTCTGGGATTCTATACCGAATACGTGAGCGGAAAAGACAACTATGAAGGCACATATAAAGGATACCTTGCACGCTACACAAAGGTGGATCCTTCGGATGTGGTGGAAAAGAAGGTCTTAACACTTGGCTGTATCTATCTTGACGGTGATGTAAGAAAAAGGGTTGTCGATTTTAACAAGTCAAACCCCGAATACAGGATATCGATAATCGAATACAATACTTTCAATACCGAAGAAGATTATTCGGCAGGCTCAAACAAGCTTAACTCAGATATAGCAGCGGGACAGGTTCCGGATATAATCCTTTCAAACGATCCTTCGCTCATCTCAAATTATGCGTCAAAAGGACTGTTTCTGGATCTTTATAAATACCTTGACAACGATCCCGCGATCGATAAGAACGATATATTCCCGAACCTTTTAAAGGCCTGCGAGTATGACGGCAAGCTTTATCAGATTGCTCCTTTCTTTAATGTATCCACTGTTCTTGCCAAGAAAAAGTTTGTTGGTGACAGGACTTCATGGACATTTGAAGAGATGAAGAAGTTTGAAGAAGGTCTTCCCGAAGGCACGCTTCTTTTTGCCGGATCGACCAGAGATGAGATCCTGTCCCAGTGTCTTGCAATGGATGCAAATTACTATGTGGATATGGGCAAAGCAAAATGTAACTTCGATTCGGATGCGTTCAAGTCGCTCCTCACTTATGTAAAGAACCTTCCCGAAGCAACCGATGAGTATTACGAACAGCTTTACAATTCGGGACTTTTCGATTCATACGAGACAATGTACAGAGAAGATAAGGTCGTACTCTACAATGAATATTTATCGGATCCCACAGCTTATGTAAGAGATGTATACGGTTACATGGGTGAAGAGTGCGTATTCATAGGTTATCCCACAATGGAAGGAAACGGTTCGATGCTTACTTTCTATAATTCGTCATCAATATCGTCGAAGTGTGCCGCACCCGAAGTTGCATGGGATTTCGTAAAGTATTATCTGACTCCCGAATATCAGGATACCATAAGCTGGCAGATACCCGCTTCGATGTCAAAGTACGACGAGATCTGCAAGGAAGCCATGAAGATGCCCACTTATACGGATTATGAGACGGGCGAGGAAATAGAAAATCCTCCCACATTCTGGATGAACGGTCAGGAGATCCCACTTCCGCTTCTTACCCAGGCAGATGCCGATAAGCTTAAGAGCTTTATCTTATCTGTCGATAAGCTTCAGTGTACTTTAAGCGATGACATTTTAAATATCATTACCGAAGAAGCCGCTCCTTTCTTTGAAGGTCAGAAATCGGTCGACGATGTCGCTTCGCTTATACAGAGCAGAGTATCCATTTACATTAACGAAAAGCAGTAAAACAACGTATTTAAGAGCCGTCTTTATGTGACGGCTCTTTTTTTTGTCAATAAACTTAATCGATTAACCAAAAAAACGCAAAAATTACATGAAAAATGCTTAATTTTGATTTGAATATGATAAAAGATTTGGTAAAATGTAGGAAAACACATTAAAAAACTGGGAGGTTATTATGTTTTACATAGGTATCGATCTGGGTACAAGTGCCGTTAAGCTTCTCCTTATGGATTCGGACGGCAAGATCTTAAACATTGTTTCCAAGGAATATCCCTTATTTTTCCCTCATCCGGGCTGGAGTGAACAGAAGCCCGAAGACTGGTACGAACAAAGCATCGAAGGTCTTAAGGAACTTACCAAAGACATTGACAAGAGCAAGGTAGCCGGCATCAGTTTCGGCGGTCAGATGCATGGTCTTGTAATACTTGATAAGGACGATAACGTTATCCGTCCCGCAATTCTGTGGAATGACGGCCGTACTACCGAAGAATGCGATTATCTTAACAATGTTATCGGAAAGGATAAGCTTTCCGAATATACAGCCAATATTTCCTTCACAGGATTTACGGCTCCGAAGGTTTTATGGGTTAAGAACAAAGAACCCGAAAACTTTGCAAAGATAGCAAAGATAATGCTTCCCAAGGATTATCTTGCATATAAGCTCACCGGAGTTCATTGCACCGATGTTTCCGATGCATCCGGAATGCTTCTTTTTGATGTAAAGAACAGAACATGGTCGAAAGAAATGTGCGAGATCTGTTCGGTTAAGCCCGAATGGCTTGCAAAGATCTTCGAAAGCTACGAAAAGGTAGGAACACTTCTTCCCGATGTGGCAAAAGAACTCGGTTTCCCCGAGACTACGATCGTGGCAGCCGGCGCAGGCGACAATGCGGCAGCAGCCGTAGGAACGGGAACCGTCGGTGACGGAAGATGTAATATATCACTCGGTACAAGCGGTACGATATTTATCTCATCCAAGAAGTTCGGAGTTGACTCGTTCAACGCACTTCATTCTTTTGCACACGCAGACGGCACCTATCACTTAATGGGATGTATGCTTTCCGCAGCTTCCTGCAACAAGTGGTGGATGGACGATATCATCGGCACCAAGGATTATGCCGCTGAACAGAAAGCCATCGAAAAGCTCGGCGAGAATCATGTATACTTCTTGCCTTACTTAATGGGTGAGCGTTCACCTCTTAACGATCCTTTCGCACGAGGAACCTTTACGGGTCTTACAATGGATACGACAAGGGCAGATATGACTCAGGCAGTTCTTGAAGGTGTTGCATTCGCACTTCGTGATTCGTTTGAAGTTGCAAAGTCTTTAGGCATCAAGATCGAGCGCACAAAGATCTGCGGCGGCGGCGCCAAGTCTCCTCTTTGGAAGAAGATGATCGCCAATATCTTAAACATCAAGGTTGACGTTATCGAAAGCGAAGAAGGTCCTTCGATGGGCGGAGCTATGCTCGCAGCGGTTGCGGCAGGTGAATACTCAAGTGTCGAAGAGATCGCAGATAAGTTCGTAAAGGTTGTGGATACTGTTGAACCCGAACCCGAACTCGTGGCTAAGTACGAAGAAAGATATAAGCAGTTTAAGGAGATCTACCCCGCACTTAAGCCTGTTTTTGCAAAATTGAAATAAAACGATAACCCTAAGATATAAACAATTCACCCAAAAATATTAAAGAAAGAGGACCAATGCTATGAAAATTCTATCAATCTACGACAAAGAGTTTAAAGAGTACGGAAGAGTCGTTAAGAATGTGGACTTTACGGCTTTAGTGGAAGCCATGAAGAAGACTCCCTGTCCCGATGACGTTGTATATGAACCCTCGATCGCAGAACTTGAAGCACTTCCCGTTGCAAAGGAAATTTCCAATGTGACATACGGAGAGATGCCCGTTCAGATCGGTTACTGCAACGGCCATAACTGTATGCTTAACGCTCTTGAATATCACAGAGATTCCGAGATCAACGTAGCCGCTACCGATGCGGTACTCATGCTCGGTCTTATGAAGGATGTTGAAGATGACTTTACCTATGATACTTCCAAGGTAAAAGCATTTCTGGTTCCTGCCGGCGCTGCTGTTGAAGTATTTGCCACAACACTTCATTACGCACCCTGCGGAGTGGACGGCAAGGGCTTCCAAGTATCCATCATTCTTCCCAAAGGAACAAACTACGATCTTAAGACAAGCCATACAAAGCTTAATGCAGACGGATCCGCTCCTAATGAGGATGCACTTATAACAGCTGTCAACAAGTGGCTTATCGGTCATAAAGAAGGCGGCCTTGCAGAGGGTTCGTTCTTAGGCCTTAAGGGTAAGAATTGCAATCTTAACGAGTGATGCATTTTCTTTTGCATTGTGCGTCAGACAGTTTTGAAACTATTAACGACATGGTACCGTAGAAGACGGTTCATGAATATATGTGAGTAATAATCATAAAAAGGAGGAACTAAAATGATCAACATTCCCGAGATCAAATTAGGTATTGTTGCCGTAAGCCGTGACTGCTTCCCCGAGAGTCTTTCCGTTAACAGAAGAAAGGCAGTTGTGGATGCTTACAAGGCAAAGTATGATGCAAAGGACATTTATGAGTGTCCTATATGTATCGTTGAAAGCGAAATTCACATGGTACAGGCATTGGAGGATATTAAGAAGGCAGGATGTAACGCACTTTGCGTATATCTTGGAAACTTCGGTCCCGAAATTTCAGAAACACTTCTTGCAAAGCACTTTGACGGACCCAAGATGTTCGTTGCCGCAGCAGAAGAGAGCCAGGGCGACCTTATGGACGGCCGTGGAGATGCTTACTGCGGTATGCTCAATGCAAGTTACAACTTAAAGCTTCGTAACATCGGTGCATATATCCCCGAATATCCCGTTGGTGATGCAGGCGATTGTGCAGATATGATCCATGACTTTATTCCGATCGCACGCGCTATCTACGGTCTTTCAAATCTCAAGATCATAAGCTTTGGTCCCAGACCGCTTAACTTCCTTGCTTGTAACGCTCCCATCAAGCAGCTTTACAACCTCGGAGTAGAGATCGAAGAGAACTCTGAGCTTGACCTTTTCGAATCTTTCAACAACCATGCAGGCGATGAAAGAATCCCTGCAAAGGTTCAGGAAATGGCTGAGGAACTCGGAGCTGGCAACAAGAAGCCCGAAGTACTTGCAAAGCTTGCACAGTACGAACTTACATTACTTGACTGGGTTGAAGCTCACAAGGGATACAGAAAATATGTTGCTATCGCCGGCAAGTGCTGGCCCGCATTCCAGACACAGTTCGGTTTTGTACCTTGCTACGTAAACAGCCGTCTTACAGGTATGGGTATTCCCGTATCCTGCGAAGTTGATATTTACGGATGCTTATCAGAGTTTATCGGTACCTGCGTAAGTGATGATATCGTTACTCTTCTTGATATCAACAACTCAGTTCCCAAGGATATGTACAAAGAATCTATCGAAGGCAAGTTTGATTACAAGCATACAGATACATTCATGGGATTCCACTGCGGAAATACATGCTCCAAGAAGCTTGCATTCCATGAGATGAAGTATCAGATGATCATGGCAAGAGCACTTCCTATCGAAGTTACAAAC
>JAEEGL012151430.1_pt1 | contig 35691 bp, 19 predicted proteins | sample 9134231 | NCBI WGS metagenome assembly JAEEGL01 (sample SAMN16246548, study PRJNA631951) | gut metagenome | biome: gut microbiome; feature: rumen; material: fiber-attached | host: Bos | place: Iran: Karaj | collected 2018-10
AACGGCAAGCGGGCTGGTGGAAAGGGAGGCTTCTACGGTATGGGTCAGGTCTATGCCATGGCTAAGGGAGAGATGGGACTTATCATCGACCTTTGGATTTACAAGGGCGATTGGTCACTCATAAGCGTTGGAGTTGGTGCCTTGTTGAGAGGTGGCTTCCCAAATCCGTCATGGATGTATGGTAAGGTTAAAGCTAAGTGTAAACTTTTTGGCGGTCTTATCAAATTCACAGGTTCGCTTACTTTCGAGACGGGTGACGTTTGTTTCCCCGATGCTGGTAATCCGTTGGATGACATCAAGATCTTCGAGGATATGACGCCAGGCGAAGAGCACATAAGCGGTTCTGTTTCCAATACGCCGGGATGGAGAGGCGATGAAGTATCCGTCTTTGCTCCTGCGGGTTTCACTACCAATATGAAGATAGGTGTCCGACTTGATCTCGTTGATGAGAATACGGCTAACCGCATGGCAGGTAAGGATGGCGATCCTGCCGAATATGCTAACAATGCCATGCGTTCTTATAAATTCTACTTAGAACCTCAAGGAATATTTGAGTCTTGGACGAACACCGTAGGTGGTGGTTACAAACAGACCACATATAATTATCGTACGAAAGATCAAGAGACGTATGAATATGTTATTTCAGGTGGAATGTTGGAAGCAAAACGTTATTATAAGGTGACGCAGAAGGGTTATTGCAAGGAAATACGCAATGGCAAGGAAGTAGATCCCGTCTTTAACGATGAATCCACAGGTTACAAAGATAAAAACAAACCATGGAATGATGAAATTGTCCGTTATTTCCGCACGGGTGATCTACCAAACAACCTGTGGGCAGGCAACCAAATTGCCTTTACCCTTCCACAAAAGGCGGGTAACTCGCGTTTCTACACTAACGAACTGAGGGAACCGCAGATACATTTGAGAGTTGATCGTGCTAGTGACGACATTTTCAATCCGTCCAAATATGACCTTGTTGCTCGCTTTGAAAAGAATTGGAATGATAATTGGATTCCTGTTGATGCCGTCGTGCGTGTAGATACATATAAGGACGGCGATAGCTACTACTATGTTGATGAGAATGGCAATATTGATTATACCATTAAGGTGAATAGTCTTGGTGAAGTCATCGAAACCCAGGTTGATCCGTTTGTGCAAAAAAATAATCAAGGATATTATTATACATATCATGGACAAACCTACAGGTACAATGGAGTCAACCGCGAACGCGTCCAACGTTTCACGGCCACTTTGAGTACTGCCATGGTTTCTGCTTCTGAGATAGTTGGAGCTTCCAAAGCAGCCTACTATTTCCCATTGAAGTGGATACCTACGGGCTTCAATAGCATCGAAAAGGCCATTGATTACTATCAGACTATGATTAATTCCGAATCGTCGAGTTTAAAGAGTAAGCTTTCTGCTGTGTCTTCAACCCTTATAAGCTTAGAGAATGATTTGGCAGATGCCATGAAGAATTCCAACTATCCTAAACCTAACGATGCGGATATTCGCTATACTTATCAGGGGGCTTCGGCTATTCCAAACAATAGCTCACAGATACAAAATATGGCGGAAAAACATATAACGGGCTTACAGAAAATGTTAGAAGAAATGGAGCGTTGCCTAAATGATGGAGAAGTGTATCTTACTCAGGGTAGTTCGACAACTACTTATGAAAATAGACATCAGCTCCCCCCATACTGGTATAAAGAGTATATTGCTAATTATGATAATAAAGTAGGTACTGCACGTCGGACGATGGAGGATGGTTTCCGTCACTATCCCACCTCATCCGAACTGAACGAACTGAAGTCACTTTTCTTGCAGATAGATGTTCCCTATAGCAAGATTAAAGCAGACTATAATAACGTGGCCAAGGTTGAGAAGATTCTGGAAAGCGTTAAGAAAGAACGCGACAATCAGAAGACTACGATGGCAAACATTCGCAATTCTAAGAATTCTATTTCTCAGAAAAAGACTTATCTGAATAGTCTTAATGATACAAAGAATAACAAGTTTGAAGGGTGGCGAAAACAAGCAGGAGACCTCTACCCCGAGTACTGTTTGACAAAAAATATCTATCAAATCTGCGATGCTTTTGCCGATTCTGTTGCTGAGCTAACCAAGTATGTCAAGTTCTTGGAGAATAATATCATTGTTAAGGGCAAGGCTGACGAGTTAGAGAAAATACTTAAGGATGTTAATACCTACATGAATAATACATCCGAGGCCTCGAGTAGTTACAGCTATGTGAAGTCAACTTTCTACAACAAAGCCACATCAGCATTTGAAGCTACTAAGGATGCAACAAATCATGGTAGTGAGTTCTTGCGTGCTCAGACAGCCTATAATGCCATCGAGTCGATAATCTTTGGTAGCGAAAAACTGGCTCTCGACTTTGCAAAAGAGAAAGAAAGTGAATCAAGGACTGCATTTGATCAAGCCGATAAAGCGGCATCTGATGCTATCGCTGCAAACGATGCCACAGTAGCGGAGAGGCAAAAGACGTCACCGTCCAACGATAATGCTGATCGCGTGAATCAATTGAAAGACAAGGAAGAAAAAGCTTTTGCAAAAGCCTATGAGTTAGCAAATGAAGTAGGAAATATAGCTGCTAGTGTGCAAAAATACACGGCACGTCACACGGGCGAATTGAACCAGACTTCGGCTGCTAATCAGATGCGACTGATTGTGGAATTATGTCAGACAAATGCTCAAAAGGCTATGGACAAATATAATAAGGCTGTATCCTATGCAAATACCGAACGGTTGTATCATTTCTGGCACGAAGTGGATGATGAATATAAATCAATAGTAACCTCTTTGGACGGGATGATTAACGCGATAGAGTATGCAGCTCCCCAAATTGAGCAAATGCTAAAACAAGAAAAGCGTAATATGCGTAAACTGGAAAAACTGATAAAGGAAATACAGAAATACGCTAAAAACATTGAAAAGTCTTTTGAAAAAATAAAAGAATGTGTTGAAACGGGGAAGGGTATTAGTGATGATCACAGCTATTACCTGCAGATGGTTGAGAGACTGGATGCTGCTGCTGCGTTCCTCAGGACTTCTGATTATTTATATAAGGGCACGAGCGCTGATTCCAAGTATTACTCAAGTGCATTAAAGGAGGTATCCGACTATTCGACGGTAGTTCAGGGTCGTTTATCAAAAGCTAATATTACTTCGAAGGAAAGACAAATGGAGAGCGTCAGACGCAATAGTATGGAAGTTGCTGATAAATTTAAAAATAACATCAGTAGTATTAACGCTAGGCTAAATACTCAGAATAATTCGTCAAGAAACTCTGTCTTAAGAGGTACTCAAAAAGGTGTTGGGCAGTTGAATCGATCTGTTTCGAGGACAGTATCGAATGATAGAATGGTGGAGACAAAGGTTAATACGAATTATAATATAAATATGAATAATACTACAACCAAGCAAACCGAAAAGGTCGCCAATATGAAGAAAACTGGCCGGAGTACGGTGCCAGGTGTGGCTGAGGCTTTTGAGCTGGAGACTTCGGTAGTAGCAGAAGATCCAACAACTCCCGTGACTCCTGAAATGCCTGATGGCCCGACCGGTAAAGCTGTGGTGGCTAAAGTAACATGCATGATGAATGCCTCTTTGCCGAAGCCGAAGCCTAAACCTGATATCCCTGCCCAAAAGGTTATCAATAGTGCTTCATCCATGCTTAATGGGACGACCTCAACCCTCTCTCATGGAGGGGCTATAGAGGCTGCTCCTGAGATTCCGACAGTCAATAGCGTTAGTGGGCCACCTGCCAATGATCCCTACGCTGCAGCAACCAACTTCCTTAAAGGGGCTTATAAGAGTGCTGGAAAAACGTATTCTGCCATTTCCAGTACTCCAGGGGCCACTATGCATGTGGATGCTGCATCGTTAGCCAATAGTAGGTTATCATCCATCCCTGTTAAATTTAATAATTATAGGAATCAAAATGAATATGAGTATTTGTCTATTCCGAGCCTTGATATGTATGAGTACGTGAAAGACATACGCGATAAATATGTTTTCCGTGTAGTTATTATGCAGGTTGATAAGATGAAGTTTCAGCAAGCACAGCTCCAGAGCAAAAAGGAAACCGAAACAACTACAGAAGAGTCGAAGCTTGACAATTCCAATAAAACGTACTTGCAGGGAACGGGCAATGATGGAACGGATAGCAAAGGCGACAGTTATAGTCTGCAAGCCTACATGGCTAATTATTACAAGGAGATGGAAAAGGAAAAATTGCAGGAAAACAAAGGTGAAGCTGAAAAAACAAAGTTACAGAAGCAAAAAATAGACTATACGAACTTCGCCAATGAGATATATATATGGGATTTAAACCTTAAAGGTTTGATCCAAACAGACTTTGCTAGTTGGGCAGAAAGCAATATGAATGCCAATGCTACATCAAAATACACTTATTCCAATTATTTAGATAGTCAGTTGGAAGGGGTTCGTCCTGTGGAAATCGCCTATTATGATGAAGCGTACTCTCCTCGTAATTTGGCCATAAAAGGTTCAGAATGGAGGAGCGATTCAGAATTATTGACAGACGAAAAGTATTTCCTTAAGGATCCCAATGTGTGGTTGGCTTATATGGGTAGTTATGCCTTGTTCAACGGGAAAAAGATTTCCAATAAAAGCAGCTATTGGGATAAAGAATTCCTAAACCCTAATCCCATGACAATTGAGTTCTCAACAAAGTCGAGCCCTTATAGGAAGAACACAGCCTATTCTATCGGCTACTCCAATCGTAGTGATAAAGCTTATCAAGCAGTCAATCTGATTTATAGTTTTGGTACAGGGTATCATTCGTATTCATATAATGATTGTCGTGCAGAGAATATAAACTATTCCACTTCTAGTCAGAGTATCTATACGGTTATTGATGATATAAAAGGGATGCTGGAGGCTATGTTTGACGTGGCAATAGATATACAATCACATTATAAATTACTGTGGGGTAAGGATAATTCAGATTACAACACGTTCTCAAAATGGAATAATAGTAATGAAATGTGTGGATATAAAAAAATAACGGTGCCAGCCATTCAGGTCGGTTTCGTCTATCAATCTCAATGGCTCACATATAATAGAAAAGGAACCGGAGAATACCTGAAATATTTCCCTGGATACTCAATAGATCGCTATGCTGATGCCCCTGAAGCTACGGCTTTGAGTCATCAGAACTATATCGGAAACGATTGGCGGTTCAACTATAGGTGGTACTGCAACAACATGAAGTATGTGAGACACGAGTTCTTCCGTTGCAATCTCTATAATTTGAAATACCAATATTATAATATGTGGGGTGGCGAACGTATGAAGGAACAATATTCCAAGGTTAAAACGTGGAGCGATCCGCTGAAGGGCTTTGGCGACAAATTCTCTTTCCAGCCCTTGAATTCTGAATGGAAGTAATTTTTATGAAAAAACTAAAATGTAGAAAGATATGAAAAGGAGCTTTTTTTTCGGTGTAGGAGGACTCTTCATCGCATGTCTTTGTTTCTTGTCTGTCATCCCGGTTTCCGCTCAAGTGGTTATGACAACGAATGACGATGATGGGAGGAAAATTGTGGATGAAGATTCTCTTAGCCTTCCCGTTGACATGACAATTATAGAAGAGTATGCGCGGCAGAGTCGGGCACGTTTGGATAGTTTGGCCAAATTGGAAGCAGAGGAGGTCGTCTTCAAGTTGCAGATGCTGGCTCGTTCATACGGCGATAGTATTGTTATTCGTTGGGCGCCAGAGGAGTACGTTCCATGGAAATTTCTCAACGGGTATGGCTGTTATCTTGTTCGAAGCGACTTTGAAAACGAGGTGGTAGATGACACCATTGCCTTGCTGAAGCCGATGAACAAGTACGACTTTGCTGAACTATTTTCTGACACGGATACGACGGCATTTGCTGCCATGCAGACTATCTTTGGCGAGGGGACGGCGTTGAATAATACCCGTTCGGCACCAGGTTCAGCAGGTTCCATCATGGAGGTCTATGAGGAGCAACAGAATATCTTTGGTATGGCTATGGTTATTGCCGAACGTCGCTGCGATATTGCTACAGCAATGGGCCTGCGCTATGTGGATAAGAACGTAAAACCTGGGGTGATGTATGGCTATTACCTAACCCCGAATATGTCGCCCGATATTCTGAAAGTACGCCCAGGACTCATCTACGTGGAAAATAAGCCTTACGTGCCTAAACCTTGTACGCTTGAACTATCGGACTCCATTGCTGCTGTAGATGGCATTCTGCTCAGTTGGCCCTACACGGACGACTATAGCAGTTTTGACATCGAGCGACGCAAGGAAGGGCAGAAGGAATGGGTGGTGCTGAATGACAAACCCTATATGTCGATGACGATGGATTTGTTTGAGGACGAAAATCCGCCCAGTTTATTTGCTGATACAGGTGTGGAGCCAGGTGCCTACATCTACCGCCTTCGTGGCTACGATTCATTCGGTGACAAGTCTGCCCCAGGTCCTGAGCATAAGGTCATAATGCCTGACCTGTTGCCTCCGACGCCACCCCGCATCAAGCTCATCACCATAAACCGTGGAGACAGTACTATCACAGCCCGCATCGACTGGACAAAAACAGAGATTGAGCCTGACCTGATAGGTTATATCCCCTTTTACCAATACGGCGCGCTGGAGAATGTGGATGCCTTGGAATACCAGGCAACTGTGAATACAGCCGATTCGGCACTTTTGGGCGGGCGTTGGGTCCCGCTGGTGAAAGACAGAGTGCTGGCACCGAGGGACAGTTTTGTTGTGGTGGATGTGCGTGGACTTAACACGGGCATGGTGACTATTGCTGCTGTTGACTCAGCGATGAACATGACCTATGCCATGCCACAGCCCATGCGAATTGATGACCTTGAACCCCCACTTCCTCCAACAAACTTGCGCGGATTGGTCTCTGCCGAGGGCGTTGTCACCATAGGCTGGACGCCGTCTATCTCGAGGGATGCATATTACTACGAAGTATTCACGGCTAACGACACGACGCATACCTTTGTGCTGGTACCCAATCAACAGATGTATCAGGACACGCTGTTTAACGATACGGTCTCCTTAGAGGTGAACCAGCCCTATAAATATTATAAGGTACGCGCGATAGACTGGGCGGGCAACAATTCAGAATTCAGCGAGCTGCTTAGAGTGACGCGTCCGAACTTCAACGCGCCCTCGGAATGCTTTATCGACACTTCGTGGGTGACGAAGGACAGCATCTACATGCGCTGGGTAATCTCACCTGAAAAGGACTTGGATAAGGTGCGTGTTTTCCGTCGTCTAAGTAACGAGTCGCAGTGGACCATGATACGCACGTACTATCATGACCAGGTGAATGGGAAGCCTACTCTTGAAGTGATTGACCGTCCGACACCCAATCAAACCATCCGTTATTACTACGCTATTGAGGCCATTAACATGACGGGCGTCAGTACGGGCCTTTCCATGCAGGTGTGCTACTTGTTCCAAGGACAGCGGGTGTTTGATGTGCCGTTGAAATTAGATGCTTCGTGGCGAGAGGATAAGGGATATGTAATCTTGGCTTGGGATGTGCCAAAGGAGCTACCCATTGTGGCACCCTATCACTTTGTTCTTTCACGCCAGTTGGAAGGCGAGAAATTCTTCCGTCCTTATCGCTCAATTAAAAGTGACAAGAGCAGCTACGAAGACAGACGCATAAAACCCGGCGAGAGCACCGTCTATCGTCTTGAAATCCTCTTCGAAGATGGCAGAAGTACTACTCCCTCGAACGAAGTGAAGATATCTATTCCGAAGAAAAAAGAATGAAGGAGTTAATGAGTTTTGTCTTTGCTTTAAGGTTATTGTTATAAAAAAACTAAGCAATATGATACGGTTTAAGAACATTCTCTATTGCGTGGCCTGTGTGGCGCTTCTATTTCTTGCAGGTTGCGGTGAATACTTCGCGCAGGAATGGCCAGAGGGATTTGATCCCGAGAATCAGCCCGAGGTGACGGGACTTGGCCTTGACACAGGTCGTCCGTTCGTTCTCTATGTGGGTGATGAGTTCAAATTGAATCCTCAGGTAGGTGACAAGCTTTTGGATCAATTGGATAAGAATGATCAGGAGATAGCAATCTCGCATTTTTTTGCCAGCACGAAATGTGGTGACAGTATTGTCTGCGTACGTCAAACGGATATTAAGGCAATTGGTGTGGGAAATGACACTATAAGGTTTTCCAATTTTTCGGGCAATTGGAACACCAAACTCCGCGTATCTGTCCTGCCTGGATGGAATAATATGCCAGGATGGAGATATGAAACCATCGTCTACGCCAACGTGACAGTGGACGATGAAACTCCCGACAGTGGCATGATGTTTGCTGCTTTCTGTGGGGATGAGTTACGCGGACGTGGCGTGACCCGTACCGTGAAGGGGATTACCTATACGGTGTTCCGTATTGGCAGCAATACGAACAAAAAGGAAACGATTCACTTCATGGGTTACGATGCTGCGAATAGCTGTTACATCACCTTCAATGAAACAATCACCTTTGATGGCGCAACCCACGGGACTCTCTCTGACTTGTTTGAATTGAAAGGAAGAAAATAACTATTAAACCTATTGAAAATGAAAAAGCAACAATACATAGCCCGTGCGGCTCTATACCTCTGCCAATCCCTGTTGGTCGTTTCCCTTGTTAGTCTTGTCTCTTGCAAAAAGCCGAAAATAGAAGAAGAAAAAGGACCAAGGGAGTATGAACTTCACACGGAAGAGACGGAAGGCAAGATAGTCGTTAGCGAGAAATATGTTCCCGTGGATTGGGACAAAAGCACCAATAAGGTGTTGAAAGCCGACACAGATAAGGGGGCGTTTACGATGAATCTGGAAAAAGACGCATCGAATGATATTAAAAAAGGTTCTCTGATGACGATTGACGTGGACTCAACAATCTATCTAGTAAAAGTTAAAGACTACACGATAAAAGGAGAAAACGTAGAATTGGAGACCGAACAGGCTAGTTTCGCGGAAGTGTTTGCCGGAAGCTCGTTCGAACTCTGTGTGGGTGATTGTGACATCAAGGAAATGGACAAGGCTACAGACGCTTATGTGGAGCCAGACCTTGCCGAGAACTACGAAGACTATGACTTCGATTATGGCAATAGCACCCGCGCCACGCGTTCTGTTTCCGACGGTCATCAGATGATGTCCGATAACGGTGAACGGCTGGCCCATTCGAAGCTTAAGATATATCCTTCTGAAATTCGAGTGAGGGATGAGGAAGGAAATATAATAAAGATTCCCTACGAACCCTCAACACGCCTTGATTTCCCTCCTCTGAGTTTCAAGTGGAAAAAAGAGATAGATCTTGACAAAGATGGAGAGAAGGCTCAGGGCTTTAGCTATGCAGCCGGCATCAAATTTGAGGCAGACATTACGGTTCAAGTAGGAGCTTCGCTTTTTGTCGATATCCCCGAGGAGGCGGCAAGCGACTCTGACACCAGCTCGGACGAGGATGTTGAGTTGGCCGGTACGACGATTTTCCAGCCAACAATCTCAATAGATCCTTCTTTTTCTGCTACAGCTTCGTTTTATTCTACAATAACGAAGGTTATACAAAAGAAGGAAGTAGGCTTGGGTGACATAAAAGTTGGAACGATAAAATTCATGGCAGGTCTCGTTCCTGTTATTATTTCAATCAATTTGTCAAATTACGTTCTTATAGAGCCTAAAGTATCCGGTGGTCTCAATGTGAGTTGGGGATTTAAAGGGGCTGCAAATGAAAAGTATTATGCAGGTATGAAAATTCGTAACGGTTCACCACATCTCATCAGCGGTGGCGGACCGTTTAACGTGGTAACTACTTGGCCTGTCGCCCACTTAGGTGCAGGTGCAGAGGCCAAAGTGACCCCAAGAATGAGCTTCAACATGCTTCTTTATAATCTTGCAGGTCCCAAGATTGATTTTGGTCCCTATTTCAACAATCATATCGGTGCAGGAGTAGGGGTAATTGCGAATTTTGAAGATGCCCCCGAGGGTATGCTTACTTGGGATGCCGGAATAGAGATGGGAGCGGAGGTTGTGGCAGGTATCAGACTCGGAAACGGAAAGGTCAGAAAACTTCTGCAAAAAATAGTCAAGGAAGATGTGGAATTGGATCCTTGGAAGCTAAGACTGACAAAAGTAGGGAACGGTGAACTGCAATTGCTGACAGCTCCTATAGGGGTTAGTTGTTCTAATGCGAAAAGTATCAAATACGGACAAGAGAACAAGGTTGATTTCGATGTAACTTGGCAATGGCTTGGGCAGACAGCAAAACTTGATGTTCCGACCTTTGTCTATTTTGAAACAGATGCCGAATCTGGCGAACTCTATAATCTTGAGGACGCAAATGATGGCTCCTACAAGAAAGCCATCGGCATTTATTCGAGTGGGGGTAAGGCCAGCATAGGATGGTTTCCTCATGAACCTGGGAGTATGTTAACTGCTATTGTCTATGACGGTCAGGGGAAAATCCGTGCCACTCATGCCATCAAGTCAGATACGTCTCCCAACGACGTGAAAGCAGTTGACCTGGGGTGCAGTGTTTTATGGGCAAATATGAATGTAGGAGCCAGCAGCGAAGGAGACCCCGGCGACCTCGTTGGATGGGGGGACAAGACTGGCCAGAACACCCAGCAATGGGTAAACGAGGATTATGGCACATACGTGGAGGATATCCCAACATCGTTGGGAAAATATGGTGGAGCAGAGTTTGACCGATCGGGCATCGCACATTCTCGTCATGACTATGCCACGGCCCAATGGGGAGGACAGTGGCGTATGCCCACCAAGAAGCACTGGGAAGAACTCATAAAGAAATGTACATGGGAATGGGACGAAAGCCGTCAGGCCTACAAGGTCTCTGGTAACGGTAATTACATCTACCTCCCTGCTGCCGGATACCGCATAGGAAACAGGAAATTTAATCAGGGGCAGTCGACAGGGGAGGGCGATGAGCATCCCTCGTGCGAATACTGGTCGTCATCGTGCGACCTGAAAACGAAAGAGGAACTAAGGGCAAGCTATGATTGGATGGACAAAGACCGTACCCATGTTTATCCGAATGCGTACTATATGTATTTCGATCCGAAAGGGAAACAAAAGAAAGCAGCGACAGGTTCTACGGCAAAGTGCTATGGACAGTCTGTTCGTCCCGTGTTCCCGAACCCTGGTTTCGGAGAATAGATTCAAACGTCGCGCTAATAGCGCACTGCGTCACGAACAGAACGTAGTGCGCTGTGGGTGTAGTCCACTACGCTACGTGCTCAGACCAAGGGGCTGGCGTCACGGAATTAGCTTCTAGCGACACAGCAGCAGCATCTGTAGAAAATGAATCAGCTTCTGACATCCATTACGATAATGGATGACGGACCTCCGCCCAAACATTTGTTTTAAGCGATGTTGAGCGAGGCAAGGATTTCGGCAAGGGCTTTGGGGGTGAGTTGTTGAGCAGCGTCACTCCAGGCTTCGTCGGGAGCACAATGACTCTCTATCATCAGGCCGTCGAAGCCGAGGTTGAGGGCTTGCTGGCAGACGTCAGGGATAAGGTCGCGTCGTCCGCAGATGTGCGAAGGGTCGCAGAGGAACGGCAGCTCGGGTAGACGACGGCGGAGTTCAAGGGCGATGTCCCAAAGTGGGGGATTGCGGTAGATGGTTTTTTCATAACAGGAGAAACCGCGCAGGACAGCTGTCAAGCGCGTGATGCCTTGCCGCTTGAAACGCTCTATGGCTCCCATCCATAGTTCCAGATCGGGGTTGATGGGGTTCTTGACAAGTACGGGAATGTCCGTGCCGCGAAGGGCCTCGGCTACGGCTTGCACGGCAAAAGGGTTGGAACTGGTTCGTGCACCTATCCAAACTCTATCGACACCTGCTTTCAATGCTGCTTCCACATGGTGAGGGGTGCCGACTTCGACGATAACTTCCATGCCGAGTTCGTGCTGCACACGCTGTAACCAAGGGAATCCTTTGATGCCGACGCCTTCGAAACAGCCTGGACGGGTACGTGGTTTCCAGATGCCTGCGCGAAAAATGGTGATTCCTTGACGAGCAAGTGCTGTGGCGGTGCTCATCACCTGTTCTTCGGTTTCGGCGCTGCAGGGGCCAGCAATGAGAATCGGAGAGGTATTCATGATAGGGTGTTTATCGGTTTACGGGTTTGTTTCGGCTTTGCCGAGGTTTATAGAGTTTGAATTGAATAGGCGGAGGTGAAGACCGTCGCGGACGATGATTTCCTCGCTAATGAGGGTGGAGAGTACGGCATCGATCTGCTCGGTGGGGAAGGGGAGAGTGTCCAGTTCCTCTAAGGGGTGGAGGGCACCGTCGGCAAGGAGTGAAGTGATTCGTTGAGCAATCGTTTCGGCTTCGGATTGACGCAATCCGCTTGGATGATGACGACGACAATTATCGCAGCGTCCGCAGGGAACGGTCTGTTGCTCGCCAAAATAGTTGAGGAGCAGTCGGCTGCGGCAGACATTATGACAGAGAGCGTAGTGTTTCATCGCCTTGACACGTTGTTCGTAACTCGCTTTACGCTCTTCGTAAATGGCAGGGGTGAAGATCAGCTTATCACTTTCCGTACGGGCACGAACCCATGTGACAGAGGGCGTGCGGCGGGCTGGGATGTAGCTGACGATGCGGGCACGGCTGAGGGCAATGAGTGCTTCGAAGAGCCGTGCATCGTCGAATCCGCATTGACGGGCGAGGTATTTCTCATCGATGAAGGCGTAGTCGGTGAAGATACCGGTATAAAGGCGCAGGAGGGTGCGGATAACTGTCTCCTGGTCGGGAGTCTCGGAGGGATTGTGATAAAGCTCGTCGCGACGCACGAGAAAGGTAAGGCGTGAGGAGTACTCAACCTCTTCTTCGTAAAGCAGATAACCCATCTGAGTGAGGAGGCGTAGAGCGCTCTCCGTCTGAATCATGGGCAGATGATAGTTGTGGCAGAACTCTTCCAAATGAAAGTCGTAACGGCAACCTTCACCATCGCCCAGTGCCATTTCATAGTGGTAGCTGAGTTTCTCGTAGACCTTTCGAACAAAATCTTTGGGTGGGTAGTTCTCGCTGATACGTCGAGAAAGACGGGTTTGGTCATTAGGGTGATAAAGCAGTACGGCATAGGCGGGTGCGCCATCACGACCACCGCGTCCGGTTTCCTGAAAATACGATTCAGGGGCATCGGGCATCTCATAGTGGATGACCATACGCACATCGGCTTTATCGATACCCATGCCGAAAGCGTTGGTGGCTACCATGATGCGGATGTCATCGTGTGACCAAGTCTGCTGACGCTCGTCTTTTTCAACGGATTTTAGCCCTGCATGATAGTAGGTGGCGCTGAGCCCATGTGTGATGAGTAATTTAGCAATTTCTTTCGTTTTATCACGACTGCGCACATAGACAATGGCGGATCCGGGGACACTGTTAAGGATGTGAATGAGCTCAGCCTCCTTGTTGCTGGTTTCGCGAACGACATAGATAAGGTTGGGTCGGGCAAAACTCATGCGGAAAACGTTTTCCTCGCGGAAATGGAGTTGGCGCTGGATGTCGCTAACCACCTCGGGCGTGGCAGTAGCTGTGAGCGCAAGCAAGGGGACATCGGGGATGAGGTTGCGAATCTGAGCAATGTTGAGATAAGAGGGACGGAAGTCATAGCCCCACTGTGAGATACAGTGGCTCTCATCGACAGCGATGAAGCAGACCTTCATTTTCACTACCTTGGTGCGGAAAAGTTCTGAGCCGATGCGCTCTGGAGAGATATAGAGAAATTTGTAGTCACCAAAAATACAGTTTTCAAGCGTGGTGAGGATAGCTTCGTGCGACATGCCACTGGTGATAGCACAGGCCTTAATGCCTCGAGTCTTAAGAGCAGCTACTTGGTCTTTCATCAGGGCGATGAGGGGGGAGATAACGATGCAGATGCCCTCCATCGCCAATGCTGGCACCTGAAAGGTGATGCTCTTGCCGCCTCCTGTGGGCATGAGGCCTAGCGTGTCGCGTCCGCTGCCGATGCTTTCGATGATGGGCTCTTGAATGCCTCGGAAGCTGTCGTAGCCGAAGTATTGATGAAGTATCTCTTTGTAGGTCACTCCTCTTTCGCTCTAACCTTTTACCCTTACTCCGTTTCCGAAGGACGGATGCTCTCAATCTGCAACTGGACTTCGTTGCGCTTGTGGCTGTTCTCCTCCAGCGTGTAGCAGATGTCGAAGGGATGTTTCGATTTGATAAAGCGGGCCTGTGCGCTCTGTCCGAAAGCGATACCATTCATGACGCGTAGGGAGTCGTTGTCGACCATCTCCAGTTTGATGTGATCCTGATTGCGTCCGACAACCTTGCTAGTGCCGTAGTCATAGACTTTTCGGGTACAGAAGAGGGGCTTGGGATTGTCGGGTCCGAAAGGTTCGAAACGGCGGACATCCTTGAGCAGTTTCATGCTGATATGGCGGAACGGAAGTTCGGCATCGATGTTGAGGACGGGCTTTGTCTGTCGAGGCAGGATGTTTTCAGATACGTACTCCTCAAAGCGGCGACGGAACTCAGGCACATTCTCCTCTTTCATGGAAAGACCGGCGGCATAGGGGTGTCCTCCGAAGTTTTCCAACAGGTCGCGGCAACTCTCGATGGCCTTGTAAACATCGAAGTCTGCTACGCTGCGGGCCGAACCGGAGGCGAGGTTATTTGTCTTGGTGAGCACTACCGATGGGCGGTAGAATACCTCGGTCAGGCGACTGGCAACAATGCCGATAACGCCGCGGTGCCATTCTTCGTTATAGAGCACGATGGAATGCTTGTTGGCCAGATTCTCTAGATGGTCTACGATGAGATTAGCCTCCTCTGTGGTTGCCTTGTCAAGGTCTTTGCGGGTATCGTTGAAGATGTCAATCTGTTGCGCTTGCGCTAGCGCTTGACGGTAGTTAGTCTGCGTGAGTAGGTCAACGGCCATCTTACCTGTCTGAATGCGTCCTGAGGCATTGATGCGTGGGCCAATCTTGAAGATGAGGTCGTTGATAGACAGCTCTTTGCCCGTAAGTCCGCAGACTTCAATAATAGCCTTGAGGCCGACGCTGGGGTTGTGGTTCACCTGCCGTAGGCCATGATAGGCCAGAATGCGATTTTCGCCTGTGATGGGCACAATGTCAGAGGCAATGCTGAGCACTACGAGGTCGAGCAAGGGAATGAGCTGGCTGAACTCGATGCCGTTATTGAGAGCAAAGGCCTGCATCAGCTTGAATCCTACACCGCAGCCCGAGAGATGTGGACAGGGGTAGTGGGAGTCGTTGAGCTTGGGATTAAGGATGGCAACGGCAGGGGGTAGTTCGTCGTCCTGTACATGATGGTCGCAAACAATGAAGTCAATACCTAACGTCTTGGCGTAAGCAATCTCCTGAATGGCTTTGACACCACAGTCAAGGATGATAACAAGTGTCACACCTGTCTCAATAGCATATTTGAGTGCAGGGGTCGAGATGCCATACCCCTCTTCCTCACGGTTGGGGATGTAGTAATCAATATTCGAGGTGAATCGGCCTAAGAATTTATAGACCAATGTAACAGCCGACGTTCCATCTACGTCGTAATCACCATAAACCAATATCCGCTCTTTCCTTCCTAATGCCTGATTGATGCGATTCACTGCCTCCTTCATGCCGTCCATCAAGAACGGGTCGTGAAGTTGTGTCAGGCTCGGACGAAAGAAATGGCGAGCTTCCTCAGTACCGTGGACACCACGTTCGACCAGCAATCGGCACAGTACTGAGTGGATGCCCAGCTCGTGGGACATCTGCTCCGCCTCCTCGAGCACAGCGGGCGTAGGAGGCTGATAAATCCATTCGAAGTTCATTATGTATGTTTTTTTGTTTTGTTTGCATAACTATATGAATTATTTATTTTTAGAATCAAATTGGAGCCTATTCCCACAATTTGAACGGGTAAAGGTAATTAAAACATTTCGCAAAAACTAATTTTTGCGCTTTTTTTAAATATTTTTTATTATAATAAAATGCTTGAATTAAAAGAGTAAGCGGACGTGGATTTGCTGCGAGTAGTCGAGGATGCTTTCGGTATAGTGGAATGAGGCGGTAATGCGGCAGTCGATAGATGTCCGATAGATGTGCGTGGAAAAGGAATCGTCAAAACCCTTGTGAAGCAGGATGAGGGAGATATCGGTGCGGTTGTAGAAAGAGCTGCGATAGTAGGGGTCACCGCGATGGAGAAGTGTGCCGTAGAGTTCGTAGTTGCTCATCAGTGTCTGCCCGGCGTAAAGGCGGTCGCGCAGTTCAATGGCTGTGCCGTTCCGAAAGAGGGGAAGTCCGAGTCTCGCGTCACTGAGAAAACCGATGGGTTTCTTCCATATTTTGTCGTTACGGTCGCGGTTAAGGGAGGCCATTAGTCCGGCAGTGAGAGAGAAACCGCCCTTTCCCAAACCGTGACGGAACGTCGCGTAGGGGTTGAGCATCAGTTTGTCGTAAACCCTGTCGGGCGTGGTTCCCTTGCGGACGGAGAAGTGAGTGAGGCGGGCATAGTAGCCGAAGGTGAGGGGAAGAGCTGCGTGCCATTCACCGTCGGAGACAATTTCGAAGATCTCGCGCTCGGTGTAGCTCTGGCGGCTCAGCCAGTCGCAGTAGAGTTCCACATAGCCGTTGGGCACACCATACCTGTAGGTTTTCATTTGGAACAGCGCACCGCTGAGGTTGGGTGTATAATAGCGGAGGACCTCATCGACGAACACGTCGGGCAGTTCGCGGAAAAGCAGGCTGCGGGGGAAAGAGCCGAAAGCACCCGAGAAACGGTCGCCTTGGTAACGGTAGTAAAGAGTCCAGTCGCTGGCGCTGAGTCCCCGCTGACCAAAGTCCTTGATGACATAGCCGCCTGCAGCCACACTGCTGTTGCCAAACTGAAAGCCCCCGTCGGCACCGAGGCGGGTGCCGAAGTAGGTGCCGGAGAACTGATAGGGGCTATGCACCTCACGGTTGTCGAAGAAACCGAAGTTCTCCACATGGAAGATGGACTGGGTTCTCGACTTCCCGTCAGCGCCCGTTATGACCAAAGGAAAGAGGATGAAAAGTAGGGCTGCAATCAGTATTTTTTTCATAAAATCCTTTGTTTTTTGCAAAGGTAAGGAAAAAAAACTATCTTTGCCCAAGATTTAGGTGAAAATTGTCGAAAACCACTGTAGAATATGATAACAGAACGTCTGAATGCGTTGCGTAAGATGATGCGTCGCGAAGGTTGGGATGCTGTGATAGTACCTGGCAGTGACCCTCATAGTAGTGAATATCTTCCTGCTCGCTGGCAGCAGCGCCAGTTCATTTCGGGTTTCACGGGCTCCTACGGCACCGTTGTCATCACCCTGACTCATGCCGGATTGTGGACGGATACACGGTACTTTATTCAGTTTGAAAAAGAACTTGGTGGCACGGAATTTGTACTTCACAAACTGCGTGTGCCTGAGGCCGTGCAACCATGGGAGTGGCTAGGCGAGGCATTGCCGCAGGGCGGCGTGGTGTGTATCGATGGCTCGTGCATGAGTGTGTCAGAGGTGGACGAATACCGCAAAGCCATCCAACCCAAGGGCGGACGGCTTGATAATCGTCCCGATTTTATCAATGAACTTTGGCCTGATCGCCCAGAGACACCCGACGATCCCATCTGGGTGCTCGATGACATCTACACAGGCCGTAGCGCTGCCGATAAGTTGGGCTGGCTGCGTGGCTGCATGGCAGAGAAGGGCTGCGATGCCATGTTGGTGAACAGCTTGGATGAGGTGGCTTGGTTGCTGAATATCCGCTCGGATGACATTGATTTTACCCCTATTGTGATTGCTTATCTGCTGGTGGAGAAGGGGAGAATTACGTTATTTACGAATCCAAAGAAAGTTGTAACTGCCGACGTCAAACAACACCTGAATATTGTGGGTTGTGTCGTTAAACCTTACGGAGAGATAACTGAAGCTCTGCGCAGCCTGCCTTTTGCAACGCATCTGTGGGTGGATGGTAGCACGTTGAACGAGGCGCTTTATGAATGTGCGTTGGAGGGACTGAAGGAGAACGTTGTGAATCTTCCTTCGCCCATTCGTTTAGAAAAGGGCCTCAAGAATGATGTGGAGTTGAATGGCTTCCGTCGCGCATACCTAAAGGACGGCATAGTGCAAACAAAACTCTTCAAGTGGTTGGAGGAGTCGTTGGCAGCAGGTGTCAGGCTGACGGAGATGGACGTAGCCGACAAGCAGATTGATTTGCGCCGTGCCCAAGGCGAGTATTTAGAGGAGAGTTTTGCCCCCATTTCTGCTTGGGGCGAGAATGCTGCGTTGCCTCACTATGAGCCGACACACGAAGTGTGCAGCGAGGTGCTTCCAAAGGGATTATTCTTGTTAGACTCTGGTGGACACTACTTGCACGGCTCAACCGACATTACTCGTACTATTCCTCTCGGCCCGTTGACAGATTTGGAAAGGGAGGATTACACGCTGGTGCTCAAGGGTATGATAGGCCTCGCAACGGCTATATTCCCACGCGGAACGCGTGGCGCAAACATTGACGTGCTGGCTCGCATCCCGCTTTGGAAGGCTTTGCGCAATTTCGGACATGGTACAGGACATGGTACAGGCCATGTGCTCTGTGTCCACGAAGGACCGCAAGACCTTCGCCAGAACGTCTATGACCAGGCTATGTTACCAGGCATGGTGACAAGCGACGAGCCAGGTCTTTATCGTGAAGGCATGCATGGCGTTCGTCACGAAAACGTCATCCTCTGCAAGGAAATCGAGAAGAACGAATTTGGCGACTGGCTCGGTTTTGAAACGCTTACGTGTACCTACATTGACCCCTCGCCCGTTGTCGTCGAACTGCTGACGCAGGAAGAACGTGACTGGCTCAACAACTACAACGAATACGTCTATATCCGGCTGCTCCCGTGGCTGGATGAGGACGAAAAACGTTGGCTGCGGGATAAAATCAAAAAGCTGTGACTAGCTGACGACCGAATCAGAATGCCTCTATCTTGGCATAGATGGCATCGACGCCGGCATTGAAGTCTGCGTAAAAATCCTTGTAAAAGGCCTTGACGTTGTTCGGCTCGGTGTGGTTAGCACGGGATAGAAACTCGTTCTGCAGACTGAGAACGTCGGTGAGTACTTCGTCAACCTTATTCTCGTCCGTATCCTTGAGTGCCTGCTGTACAAGACAGTCGGTGACGATTTCCTCAACAATGAAATTGACTGTTTTCTTCAGGTTTTTTCTGCTTGCCATAATGTTCAGTGTTAATAAAACGTCGTAAAGGTAGACATTTTCGGCCTATCTGCCAAGCGAAGGCAAAAAAAGTTTCTTTTTTTCTGCTATTCTCGCTGAAAAAGGGGGATTTTAACTTTGTTTTAGATAGGGGGCGCCTCGGAAATACTCGAAAATATTTGGTATTTCGCTTGACTCACCCTATCTTTGCAGCTTGTAAAAAGAAGAAAGGTTAAAAAGAACATAAAATTCATTCATAAATAACCATCAACCAATGAAGAAAAGTGCATTACAGATTGCCCGCGCAGCCTATCAGCCGAAGCTGCCGGCCGTATTAAAAGGGTATGTTACCACCGTGAACGGTGCAGCCACGGAGTCCGCTGCCGACCATGACGCCATCCGTCAGCTCTTCCCAAACACCTATGGCATGCCCATTGTGACGTTTGCCAAAGGCGAGAAGAAAGACTATGCCCCCCTGAACGTGGGCGTAATCCTCAGTGGCGGTCAGGCTCCTGGCGGTCATAACGTCATCAGCGGTATCTTTGACGGCATCAAGTGCCTCAATCCCGGTAGCCGTCTCTATGGTTTCCTGATGGGTCCCGACGGTCTTATCAACCACAAGTACATGGAACTGACTGCCGATATTATTGATGAGTACCGCAATACGGGCGGTTTCGATATCATCGGCTCTGGCCGTACTAAACTGGAGAAGAAGGAGCAGTTCGACAAGGGTCTTGAAATCCTGCGTAAACTCGACATCAAGGCGCTCGTTATCATTGGCGGTGACGACAGCAACACCAACGCCTGTGTGTTGGCTGAGTATTATAAGAGCATCGGTGCCGGTGTGCAGGTCATCGGCTGCCCAAAGACTATTGACGGCGACCTCAAGAACGAGATGATTGAGACCAGTTTTGGTTTCGATACTGCTACCAAAACTTACAGCGAGGTCATCGGTAACATTGAGCGCGACTGCAACTCCGCCCGCAAGTACTGGCACTTCATCAAGCTGATGGGCCGTAGCGCCAGCCATGTCACGTTGGAGTGCGCCCTGCAGGTGCAGCCCAACATCACCCTCATCGGCGAGGAGGTCGAGGCTAAGAATCAGACGCTCGACGACATCGTCACCTACATCGCAGGCATCGTGGCCGACCGTGCCGCACGCGGCATGAACTTTGGTACTGTGCTCGTGCCCGAAGGACTCATCGAGTTCATTCCTGCCATCAAGAAACTCATCGCAGAACTCAACGACCTTATCGCTGCCAATCAGGCTGAGTTCGACACCATTGGTGCCGATGAGAAGATTGCTTTTATCAAGGCTCATCTTAGCGCTGCCAACGCAACCATCTTCAACAGTCTGCCCGCAGGCGTCAGCCGTCAGCTGGCTCTTGAGCGCGACCCGCACGGAAACGTTCAGGTCAGCCTTATTGAGACCGAACAGCTCCTTGCCGAGATGGTAGCCACAAAGTTGGCTGCATGGAAGAAAGAGGGTAAGTTTGTGGGCAAGTTCAGCACCCAGCACCACTTCTTCGGCTACGAAGGCCGTTGTGCTGCTCCATCGAATTTCGATGCTGATTACTGCTACAGCCTGGGTTACAATGCTGCCATGCTGATTGCCGACGGCAAGACGGGCTACATGAGCAGTGTGCGTGGCACGACCGCTCCTGCTGCTGAATGGATAGCTGGCGGTATTCCCATCACCGCTATGATGAACATGGAACGTCGCAACGGTGAGATGAAGCCCGTCATTCGCAAGGCATTGGTGGAGCTGGACGGCGCGCCCTTCAAGGCTTTCGCTACTCAGCGCGACGAGTGGGCAAAGGAGACATGTTATGTCTATCCCGGCCCCATCCAGTACTTTGGCCCGAGCGAGGTCTGTGACCAGACGACCAAGACGCTGCAGTACGAGCAGGCCTAACGCATGGCGAAAAAGTCGACGAAAACAACACGGAAGGCTTCTCCTTCGGCATCCCGCACGGGTACGAAAGGGAAGTCCTCTTCTCGTTTATCGTCGAAGAAGAAAAAGAAAAAAAGCGAAGGCTCAAGGGCTCGTATGCTGCTGACCCTGCTGGTCTGTGCCGTGCTGCTATTTGCTTTCTGGCGGCTTTTCATTCGTCCAGAGCTGTCACGCCCCACTTACGGCACAGAGGCCTATCACGTCCGCGTCCCTGACGGTTATACCGTTCACGGTATCGATGTTTCGCATCATCAGGGCGACATTGACTGGGAAAAGCTCTCTGGGCTTCAGCAAGCCGATATTCCCATCCGTTTTGTTTTCATCAAGGCCACTGAAGGGGGGGACCATGCTGACCGTCTTTTTGAAGAGAACTTTGCCGCTGCTCGTGAGCAGGGGTTCGTGCGAGGTGCTTATCACTTCTACAATCCTGCTACCGACCCCGTCGTTCAGGCCGACTTTTTCATCCAACATGTGACGCTGGAGAAAGGCGACCTCCCTCCTGTCATCGATGTGGAGAAAGCCCCTGTCCGTTTGCAGCAACGTTCGTTCTATGCCCAGCTTTCCATCTTCCTCTTTCGCTTGGAGGCGCATTACGGCGTTCGTCCCATCATCTACACCTCTACTAAATTCAAGGAACGCTATCTCAACTACCCCGAGTTGGAGCGCTACCCTCTGTGGATTGCCCATTACCACGTAGAGCATCCTGCCTATCAGGGTGAATGGGCGTTTTGGCAGCACACCGACCGTGCTATCCTTCCAGGCATAGAGGAGAAGACCGATTTAAATGTCTTCCGTGGAACGATGAAGGAACTACAAGCGCTAACGTTGCCATAACCTCCTTACAAATCTTATTAATCCCATTTTGATTGAAATGAAAAAACTCATCCCTTTCGCTTTATTATTTTCGGCTCTTTTGCTGAGTTCTTGCCAGAAAGAGTACGGTTATTATAGTACAAGCCGTCTGAAGGTCGTCGTTGACCTGACCGATGCCGTGAACTGTTTTGAGGAACAGAACGAAGGAGACTTCGAACTTGACAAAGACTACGCTGTGCGCGTGCAGCTCTTCCTCTACGATGCTGCTGGTAACCTCTATGCCGACCAGTTCGACTATGTCGATGGTTACTACCATACCAAGGTCTATCGTTTTGAGAATGTCCCTCTTGGCGACTACACGCTTATCACTACTACCGATGTGGTGGAGCGCTTGGGGTCGGGCAAAAGCAATTACGGCCAACTCTATTGGAACTTTGACGGCGTGGATCAACTGGCTACGTTCTCAGTTCGTGGACTGGATCAGATGGATATCATGGGCGAGCGACTGCTGACGCTTACCGAAGCAGGCGTTTCCATTACGGGCCGTCGTACGTCGCAACGTGTCAGCATAGATGTTGAGCCTGTTACAGCTATGATTTGCTCCACGTTTATGGATATCTTCTATTGGGATAAGAACCCCATAAAAGGCGAGCGTCGCATTTATAACTATTTTGACCTCAGCTACAAGCACGACTATAATGTGGTCACCTACAATCCTACCCGTAAAGGTTATCCTTGGGAATTCAGCGAGTCAACCACCGAGTTTGACTATTATCTTCTTGACCGCATTTATCCTGACAAGCTCAAGAGTAGCGTGAAGAACATCTACGGCTATCATGCCGTGCTGCCGGGAAGCTACAGTTTCGTGGGCTATGGCGAATATAAACTTAGCGGAAGCGAAACCATCTATTCCGACGAGACTCGCACCTCGGGCTCTGTCCGTATGGAGGCTGGCGGCATGTACTACGTCGATTTCGACATCAAAGAGTGGGAGGTCAACCTCGAAGGTGCTGCCTACACCCGTGCGAACTTACAAGAGCAGAGTAAAAATGAAGTACACGGAAGTGACGTTCGTCCTCGCTCCCTGCAGCGAGACCGCCAGTGACCTCATAGCTGCCCTGACGGCCGACATCGGTTTCGACAGTTTCGTCCCTACTCCGGAGGGTGTGCAGGGCTACATCCCTACGGAGCAGTACGATGAGGCTGCGCTGCGTCAAGTGCTGGCCGATTTCCCGCTGCCTGAAACGACGGTTACCTTCACAGCCTGTCCACTGGAGGACAAGGACTGGAACGAGGAGTGGGAGCGCAACTTCTTCCAGCCCATTGTAGTTGATGGTCGTGCCGTCGTTCACAGCACGTTTCACGAGGATTATCCGAAGGTAGAATACGACATCGTCATCAATCCCCAGATGGCCTTCGGAACGGGGCATCACCAGACCACCCGTCTCATGATGAGCTACATCCTTGATGCTGATTTTGTTGATAAGGACGTCCTCGATATGGGTTGCGGCACGGGCATTCTTGCTATTCTTGCCTGTATGCATGGTGCCCGTCATGCCGACGCCATCGACATCGACCAATGGTGTGCCGATAACACCCGCGACAATATCGCTTTGCAACATGTTGACTCGCCCGCTTGTGGACTTGTTGACCTTATAGACGTTTTTTGTGGTGATGCTGCATTGTTGGCAGAGCGCGGACCATACGACGTTGTCCTTGCCAATATCAACCGCAACATCCTCTTGGCCGATATGTCCCGTTACGTGTCCTGCCTCCGTCGTCAGACTGTGGAAGGGCAGGGGAGTCCGTCACGCCTCTTCATTAGTGGCTTTTACTTGGCCGACCTTCCCCTTCTTCGCGCAAAAGCCGAATCCCTCGGCCTCCGCTACCTCTCTCATCGTACCGACGCTGACTGGACCGCCGCCGAGTTTGTTCTCGAATAAAAAAGCATCGGGTATGCCCGATGCTTTTTGTGAAATATGGTTTTGTGGAGCATAGGAGACTCGAACTCCCAACCTATAGATTGCGAACCTATCGCTCTGCCAGTTGAGCTAATGCCCCGGTTCAGTGAGAGAAAAGAACGCTTGCGTTTTTTTCCGAACGTCAGGGGTATCGACGAAGTCAATGCCCCGATTTAACGAGTAGAAAGAAAGCTCGCTTGCTTTCTCGAGTGTGAGGGGCAAAGTCAATGCCCCGTGAATGGAAAGAACGCTTGCATGCTTTTTTCTGCCACAAAGATACGGTGTTTTTCTGAAACAGCTGCAAAAGGAGCCTAAAAATTGATGTTTTTAGGAATTTTCCCCTGAAAGGATAGGGTTTTTCCTGCATGGGGGTGAAATACCTGTAGTAATTTTGCAGCGAGAAAAAAGAGATAAACAGAAAAACGAGAGAAATAAAACCGAATTATTCACCTTATAAAAATAAACAGCTATGAAAAGAGTATTATTCCTTAGTCTTTTGATGACGGTCGTGCTGGGCACGGTGTCTGCCCAGACGAACGATGACCTCTACTTCATCCCGAAGAAGAAGGCTGCTACTACACAGACTACCTCACAGACGACCACCGTTACCACTACGGCCACTACGGCTGCTAAGCCGGCGACTAAGACGGTGTCTGTGACGGCTGTGGCTGTCCGTGAAGATGGCGAGACGACTACGGTCGAGGTGGATAGCCCGCTAACGATTGACGACGATACGTACAACCGTCGCGGCAACGTCCGCAGCTATATCGACGAAGAGGGCAATTACGTGCAGGAGGCCGAGGTCAGCGATATGGCCCTGCGCGTCCGCACGGCCGACGGCGACACGCTCTACTACCGTGTTGATTCGCTCATCGTCAACCAGGAGGACGACGGCTGGGTGTATGGCTTCAACGGCGATGCCGAGGACTACGAATATGCCATGCGCATCATCCGCTTCCGCAATCCGCGCTATGCCATTCCCATCAGCAGCCCGCTCTACTGGGATGTCGTCTATGGCGGTAGCTTGTGGCCCATGTGGGACTGGAATATCTACGACGACGGTCTTTATGCCTACGTCTTCCCCTCCTCTTATAATTGGTATTATTGGGACTGGCGTTTCAGCCCCTATAGCTGGCATTGGGGACGTCCCTGGGGCTGGCATGGCTACTATAACAGCTGGTATGGCGGCTGGTACGATCCCTGGTATTATGGTTACGGCTACGGCTGGGGCTGGGGTTATGATCCCTGGTACTACGGTTATGGTCATGGCTGGGGCTACTACGGCTATTACGGCTACTATGGCGGCTGGGGACACTCACACTATCCCTACGGCGGCTACGCTTTCGAGAACTCGCGTCGTAACAACCGTCACGCAGGCCTCGCCTCGACCCGCACGGGCTCAGGTGTGACGCGTGGTGGAAACCTGGCTATGAACGGCGCCGGTGGTACTACCCGCAGCGGAGCCGTCACGCGGACAGGAAGTACCACTCGCACAGGCGACGACCGTACCGTGACGCGCACGGGTAGCGCCTCACGCAGCGGTGCAACCACAGGAACGACCACACGCAGCACTACCACCCGCACGGGAGCCGGACGTGTTGTCACCACGCGCAGCGGACAGACCGCTGGAACGGGCAGCCGCTCAGGTGCTGTCAGCTCCACTTCGCGCACGGGTACCTCTTCCTCTTCTGTCTCTCGCTCAAGTAGCGCTTCGCGTACCACTGACGGCCGTACAGGCTACACCCGCCAGAGCACCTCGCGCAGCAGTTCATCTGCTTCCTCGGGTTACAACCGTCCCAGCAGCACCCGCTCGTCGGTCAGCTCCACTCCGCGCAGCTATAGCTCAAGCGGCTCATCGTCCTACAGTAGCAGCAGTTCACGCAGCAGCAGCTCCTCCTCTTATAGCGGTAGCAGCAGCACGCGCAGTAGCAGCTCGTCGTCCTACAGCGGCAGCAGCAGTTCGCGCAGCTACAGCAGCGGTTCATCTTCCTATAGCAGCGGTAGCAGCTCACGCAGCAGCGGCGGCTCCTTCTCCGGTGGTGGAGGTGGCGGCGGTTCACGCGGCGGTGGCGGTGGCGGCGGCAGCCGAGGCCGTTGATGAAAAGGTTGCAACAGGCAAAAACAGTTGAGAAAGACAGTAGATTGTTGAATGAATTAAAACTCAATAGATATGAAAAAGATAGCATTTTCCTTAGCGACAGTTTTTCTCTGTGCATTCTCTTTGCAGGCACAGACCACATACGAGGCTGCAAACATCCTCGGTAGTGACCTCAGCGGTACAGCTCGCTTCGTCGGCATGGGCGGCGCCATGAGTGCCCTCGGCGCAGACATCAGCACCATCCGCACTAACCCCGCAGGCATCGGTCTCTATCGCAGCTGCGACCTGATGGCTACCTTTGGGGGTAACAGCATAACGCAGAAGACCGACAACTACACCAACTTCCAGACCCGCGGCTCGTTTGACAACATCGGCCTTGTTATTGCCAGCAAGCACAGCAACGAGGGCGTCCTCCGCTTCGTCAACTTTGGCTTCAACTACCAGCGCGTGAAGGACTTCAACGGCAAGATGAACTGGTCGGGCAGCCTGAACGGCCTCTCGCAGACGGCACAGATGGCCTGGCAGGTCTATCAGAATGACCCAGCCACAGGAGGAAGCATCGGCGATGCCTTCTTCGACCAGAGCGACGAGCAATGGGGCTTTACGCACCACAACTACTACGGCGACGCCAACTATGGCTGGCTCAGCCTGATGGGTGCTGACGGACGTCTCATCGATGCCATTGCCTTCAACAACGGCGATTACTATCCCTCGCAGTATGGCGAGTACTCCGGCGAGGAGAGCGGCCATGTTGGTGAATACGACTTCAACCTCTCGTTCAACTTCGTTGACCAGGTCTATCTCGGCGCCACGTTCGGCATCACGGACGTCTATTACGCCTACAACTCGGTCTATCGCGAGAACTTCGAGGATGGTCACTACACCTTCGAGAACTGGTATAAGACCAAGGGCACGGGCTACAACCTGCGCTTGGGTGCCATCATCCGTCCCATCGAGGAGTCGTCCTTCCGTATCGGTGTGGCAGCTACGACGCCCACCTACTACAGCCACATGACCGACTACAACTCGGCCATCGTCAGCACCACGCTGTATGACGCAGGCGTTGACGAGTATGGCAACGTGTCGGACGTCCATTACGAGATGGACACCATGTCTGATGATGCCTTCGGCGGCGACTGCTACACAAAGTACACCAATATCGCCCCGGGCAACCTCAACGTCAGCATGGGTTACACCCTTGAGAGCGGCCTCGCCCTTGGCGCCGAGTGGGAATACACAGACTACAGCCGTGTCCGCCTCTACGAGGACGATGGCAGGGAGAATGTCACCATCAACCAGCATACCAGGGAGAACCTCTGCGGACAGCACGCCTTCCGCGTGGGCTTGGAGAAGAAGTTTTTCAACAGCTGCTATGCCCGTCTCGGCTACAACTACGCTACCGGAGGCTACAAGAGCGATGCCTGGAAGATGATCCCCATCAACTCCGTGCAGACAAACACAGACTACAAGAATATATTGAACACCAACACCTTCTCAGGCGGTATCGGCTTCCGCGGCGATGTCTTCTATGCCGACTTGGCTGTGGCTTACAGCAGCCGCAAGGCCGACTTCTACGCCTTTGAGAACGTCAACCTGAAGGCCGCTCCGCTGACGCGCAACACGGTCAAGGGAATTGCCACGTTAGGATTCCGCTTCTAAAAAACTTTCATGTATTGTCCGCAGGCGGGCTGCCCAAAAGGTAGCTCGTCTGTTTTTTATGCCATTTCAATGATTTTTTATGCCAAGTCCACGACGGTGATGCCGGCTCCGCCGAATTGAACGTGCTCGTCGCGGGCTGAAAGGACGGCAGGGTTGCTGCGCAGGTATTCGCGGATGAGGTTGCGAAGGATGCCGCCTCCCGTGCCGTGAAGGATGCGCACACGATGAACGCCCAGCAGGATGGCATCGTCGATGAAGAAGGTAACCGCCTGCACCGCCTCCACGCCACGCATGCCGCGCACGTCAAGGTCCTGATGGAAGTTGAGCTTCTTCTCCACGATGGCCTCTTGCGTCTCGCGGCTGATGTAGGTGTAGGTGCGCGATTCCGACTTCTGTTCCTTGGCCTCGTCGCTTGTGGCAGGCTCCAGTCGGTCTGTTTTCACATTGGTGCGCAGGTTGCCCAGCGCCACGATGGCGTTCTTGCCCTTCAACTCAAGTATTTGTCCGATGGTGTCCTGTCCCTCCAGACGTACGAAGTCCCCCACGGCGAAAGTGTGTTCCACGGGTGCTTCCGTCTGGTCGTTGACGATGGGGCGCTTGATGCGGACGCCATTCTTCTTTTTTCCCTTCGGGTGCTTGGCCTTCAGCGCTTCCGCCTCCTGCTCCTGCAGCTGCTTGTCCAGCTCGCTGCGGAACGAGGCCAGCTCCTCGCGGGCCTGGCGCGTCTGTTCCTTGTCGGCCTGCGCCTCGCGGATGCTGCGGATGGTGTTCTCAATCTGTGCGTTCGAGCTTTCCAGAAGCTGGTTTGCCTGCTCCTTGGCCTCGCGCAGGATGGCCTTGCGGCTGGCGCTGAGCTCCGTGCACTCGTTCTCGTAGTGGGCGATGATTTCATCCAGCTGCTTCTCCTTTTGGCGGATGTTCTGGCGCTTCTGCTCCCAGTAGCGTTTGTCGCGCACGATGTCCTGCAGGTACTTGTCGCTCTGGATATAGTCGTTGCCTACGATGTCCGAGGCATCGGCAATGACCTCCTCGGGAAGCCCTATCTTGCGGGCAATCTCCACAGCAAACGAGCTACCGGGCTGCCCAATCTGGAGTTGGAAGAGTGGCTGCATCTGGGCGCGGTCGTAGAGCATGGCGCCGTTGACGATGCCCTCGTGGTCCTCGGCAAACTGCTTGAGGTTATGGTAGTGCGTGGTGATGACGCCAAAGGCGCCTCGGTCGTTGATGCGCTTCAGCACGGCCTCGGCGATGGCGCCTCCGATGAGCGGGTCTGTGCCGCTGCCGAACTCGTCTATGAGCACCAGGCTCTGTGGGCCGCAGTTGCGCAGCACGTGCTTCATGTTCAGCAGATGGCTGCTGTAGGTGCTCAGGTCGTTCTCGATGCTTTGTTCGTCGCCGATGTCGATGAAGATGTCGCGGAAGATGCCCATGCCGCCCGCCTCCTTCATGGGGACGAGCATGCCACATTGCATCATGTACTGCAACAGCCCTACCGTCTTCAGACACACCGACTTGCCACCCGCATTGGGACCGGAGATGAGCAGGATGCGCTGCCTCTCCGTCAGCTCGATGGAGAGGGGCACGACCTTCTTCTCGTGCCTTGCCAGCGACTGCTGGAGGAGGGGATGCACGGCATACACCCAGTCCAGCATGGGACGGGCGTTGACGTTGGGGCGGATGGCCTCCATGGCGATGGCCGTGAGCGCCTTGGCGCGGATGAAGTCGATGACACCCAGGAAGTCCATCGAGCCGAGGATGTCGGGGATGTGGGGACGCATCTCGGTGGTGAACTCGTTGAGGATGCGGATGATTTCACGCTGCTCCTCGCCCTCCAGTTCGCGCACGCGGTTGTTGGCCTCCACCACCTCGGCAGGCTCAATGAAGACCGTCTTGCCCGTTGCCGACTCGTCGTGGACGATGCCCTTGATTTTGCGCTTCAGCGCCGGTGCCACGGGGATGACGAGGCGTCCGTCGCGCATGGTGGGGTTGACGTCCTTGTCCACGAGACCCTCGCTCTGGGCGGTATGGAGGATGCTCATCAGCTTGCGGCTGATGCTGCCGGCAGCTGATGCCAGCTCGCGTCGGATGGTGTGCAGTTCGGGCGAGGCGCTATCCTTGATGCGTCCGTAGGGGTCGATGATGGTGTCGATGCGGCGCACCAGCCCGGGGAAGAAGAGCGTCTCCTCCGCCAACGCAGCCAGATGGGGATAGGCCCTCCCCTCGTCTCCCTCCTTCTCGCGGAAGAACCAGACGATGGTGTTCAGGGCATCGAGCGAGCGGCGCAGGTCGAAAAGTTCCGCCTCGCTCAGGTGAAGCCCCGGCACAGAGGCGCGGTGGAGCGCCTCGCGGACGTCAAAGAACCCCTCGGCAGGCAGCGCGTCAGGCTCCTCGCGGAGGATGCGCACCATCTCGGCCGTCTCGTCGAGCAGCCGTGCCAGCGTGGTGCTGTCGTCCGAAAACGCCATCGCCTCCACCCGCTCACGTCCCATGGGGGAGAGACACCGGCTGCTCACCTGCTCGCGTACCAGGTCAAAGCCTATCTTATGTTCGTAGTTCTGAGGATAAACCACAGCGATAATCGATTTTATTACTCTTCTTCTGCCAAAACGGCGCGCGAAGATAGTGCAAAAGGGGGAATTTTCCAAATATTTTTGGTATTTCTCTCGCTTACTCATACCTTTGCAGCCAAAAACCAATAGCAGCATGAAACAGAAGGTTATTTTGATTACGGGTGCCAGCAGCGGCATCGGTTACGATACTGCCGTGCGCCTGGCCGGTGAGGGATACAAGGTCTATGGCGCGGCCCGCAGGGTCGAGCGGATGGAACCCCTCAGGGAGCACGGCGTTGTTCCCCTGAAGATGGATGTGACGGACGATGCCTCCGTCGTTGCCGGCGTGGCAGCCGTCATCGAGGCCGAGGGGCGGATTGATGTGCTTGTCAACAACGCCGGCTTTGGCTATTTCGGCGCGGTGGAGAATGTCTCGATGGACGAGGCACGCCGTCAGCTGGACGTCAACGTCTTCGGCATGGCGCGGCTGACCCAGCTGGTGCTTCCCTATATGCGTCAGCAGCATAGCGGGCGCATCATCAACATCTCCTCCATTGCGGGGCGCATGGTGTTCTATTTCGGCGGGTGGTATCACGTCTCCAAGTACGCTGTCGAGGCGCTGAGTGATGCCCTGCGTATGGAGGTGCAGCCGTTCGGCATTGACGTGGTGCTCATCGAGCCCGGAGGCATCAAGACGAACTGGGGCATTATTGCAGCCGAACACCTGTCGGCGTCGTCGGCAGGTACCGTCTATGAGGATGCCGCCAACCACGAGGCGGAAATTCTGCGGAAAGCCTATTCCAACGACATCCTGTCGTCGCCCTCCGTGATATCCAAGAGGATCAGCCGTGCCGTTCGAGCTCGCAAGCCGCGTGCGCGCTATGCTGTCGGCTTCGGTTCCAGCACCAGCAAGTTCTTCCACTCCGTCCTGCCCACACGCTGGTGGGACGCCCTCATGCGAAAAGGAGGCAAGGTAACCCTCTTCAAGGAGTCGTAACGGACGAAAACGTTGTTAAAAACACAAAAAAATTTGCATATTCTTTTAACTTGGAGTAATTTCGCAGCGGCTTTTGGAAAACGACCGTCAAAAGCCTTTCGGAAAGATGGCGGAGTGGTCGATCGCGGCGGTCTTGAAAACCGTTGACCTGAAAGGGTTCGGGGGTTCGAATCCCTCTCTTTCCGCAAAACCTACGAAACCGGATGAGCGACAGTTCATCCGGTTTTTTACTGAGCATAGTCGCCAAGCTTGCTTGAGTGAGCATGTTCAGAAAAAAACGAAAGGCACGTTAGTGCCGGTTTCGTGGGTTTTGCTGCGGCCCCGCGGGGGCGCAAGGGATGCACGAAGTGAATTCCTCTCTTATCAAGGAAAAATGAGCAATTTTTGAGCAATTTTTTTCATGGCATATTCGGGAAGGGATGCTATCTTTGCCTGCGAAAAAAAGTGAAGCATAAACGAACATCCGTTGAAATCCGCATCCATAGTAAGTCAGCCGAAAAACGCCGCAGAAGTTTGGCGCTTTGTTTAGTTCTTGCTATCTTCGCGGCAGAAACAGATAGAGGTATGAAAAGCGTGCGCCGATGTCTTCCCCTCCTTGCCCTGCTGTTGCTGGCAGGTAGCGTCACTTCGTGCCGCGATACGTCTTGCCGCGATGCCCTGCAGCATGCCGAGGCCCTTATGGAGACCGACCCCCATGCCGCCCGCGCCGTGCTGGACAGTATAGACCCACCCCCAACCCCTCCCGTGAGGGAGGGGAGGCTCTCCCCCTTACGGGGGAGCGGGAAGGGGGTCTTCGCCCTTTATGCTCTCCTTCGCACGCAGGCTGATTATAAATGCTACGTCCGTCTCACCTCCGACTCCCTACCCCTTATTGCTACAAACTACTACGGCACAAAGCGCAAGACGCAGCATGCCGCCCTTGCACAATACTACCTCGGCTGCACCTACTCCGATATGAGTCGCGACCTTGATGCCATTGATGCCTTTCTTCGTGCCACCACCCTCTTCCCCGATACGACAAACAAGTATTATGCCTATTGCCAAAGAGATTATGGGGAATTGTTACTCCAACATGAGCGCAAAGTAGAAGCCTTACAGGCTTTTCGGCATTATCGTTTTTCAGACATTTGCCGTACCGATTCCGTCAACGTGGGTTGGGCTGACTGGTACATGGGAGAAGCCTATCTTTATATGAATCAGGCGGAACAGGCTGAACCGTACCTCCTGCGTGTAATAGCCAATCCCTATCTGAGCAAGAAACATCATGCTAATACCCGTTTTCAATTAGCTAAACTATATGCATTCTTAAATGGAGACTATGCTAAAGCAAAGCCCTATATTGAGCAGTCTATTGCGGGTTACAAAGATAAGACGATCATTGGCGCGGCCTATCATGTTAAAGCCGACATTCTTTGGCATGAGGGCGAATTGGACTCCGCCTTCTACTATTATAAAAAGGTATTAACATGCAAGCAAGACACCCGCACTTACTGCGAAACCTACAAAAAGTTGACTGAACTCTCGCTGGCCCTAAACCAGACAGATTCGTCGGATGTTTATTTTCAGCAATACATGGCTTTTGCTGATTCCGTTAACCAAATCCGCAGGGACAAGGAGATTAGCGACATTGAAAACAACCATGTGGTGGAACTCCACGACCGCGAGCTGGCCCTGCAGCGTTCGCGTCTTTACTGGACATGGGGTATTCTGTTTGTCTTCTTGGTGTTTATTGCCTCTATGATCATTCTTCTTAACGACCGCCGGCACAAGGCAAGCGCCTTGAACTACGAGCAGCAGCTGAAGGACATCGAGCGCTGGTACATTCAGGAAAACGCGCCTGACGACGAAGAGGACATTGAAGCGGACGTTGAAACGGACGTTGAAGCGGACGTTGAAGCGGACGACAATCTTGCCGTTCACGCCGATTTGCCTGCCGAGGAAATCCCCTCTGTCACGTCATGGTTCTCCCTGCAGCAAAAGCGCCTTACGCTCTATCGGAATCAATACCTCGCCAGCAAGTGGCCTGGCTATTTCATCTCCCATCAGGCCGACGTAGAGAAAAAAGAATTAATGTCCCCTGCCGACTCTGAACAGTTCCTGCAGTATCTGAGTGAGCTATTCGTGAACATGATGGTCGACCTGTATCGCGAGAGTGGCCACCTCAACCGGAGTGACATGGAGTTTTGCTGCATGACGATGCTTGGCTTCGACGCTAACCAGATAGCCTATTGCTGCCGCAAGCCCGTAAAGTATAGCTACAATCGACGCACACGTCTTGGCGAGCGGCTGACGGCAGAGTGGTATCAGTTCATTTTCGGAAAGCCGTCCCGGCATGCCTGATATCATCCGTTCTTGCTCAAAACATGCTCAAAACCCTTTCAAAGCAAAAATGAGCAAATTTTGAGCAATATTTTTCTTGGCGCTTTGCTAATGTCTTCCTATTTTTGTGCCGAAAAAAAACATTAACCCCTAAAAAACATTGATTATGAAAAAGACTTTTTATTTACTATTTGCTCTGCTGTTATTTGCCGGAGCTGTTCATGCGAAGACCACCGGTGATGGCTGGTGGTACGCTTGGGATGGGCAAAAGGACATTGAATTGGTGAACGATGAAGGCCTGCGCAACGACAGCCTTCAATGCTTCTTGTCGGTTAGCGATATCATCTATATCGGCCATGTAAATCCACAGTATTATCGCTACCTTGCCAATCTCATGAGGCAAGATTCAACACTTACAATTGCTAAACTCGATACCACAACGGTTGTTGTCACGCGAGCGGAAACTAATGATACCGTTTTCATGAGGGGTTATAGAAAATGTGATGATCCCAAGCTCCAGCTGAATTATCTCGGATTTACCAATGGGGATTACAAGTTGAACGTTCAATGGCGCGACTGCTGGTGGAGAGGCGACTTCACGTTCAAAACGCATTGGCCCGAAGGTGAGTACGTGTTCGTTGACAGCGCATATTACCGGTTATATGGGCGATATGCCGCTACCATAGACCCTGCCTATTTAGACAAACCCGGCACGCTCAGGAGGGGTTGGGATTGGTGTAAGCCCACTTATCGTGACTATCCTGATCATCTCGTCATTCCTGAAGAACTCATCTACGAGGGAAAGGCGTACGAGGTTGTCGCTATTGAAAGGCGCTCCTTCTGGTATTGCTATTACCTGTTGTCGGTAAAGCTCCCGAATACGATTACCCACATTGACGATGCCGCTTTCAAGGACTGTCCGAATCTCCGACGCATCAACATCCCCCCAAGTGTCACTTCTTTAGGAGACGGTGCATTCTCGGGTTGTGAAAGGCTGTCTGACATAGTCATTCCCGAAGGGATAACTGTAATAAAAGGTTCGACATTTAATGACTGTATGAGACTTTCTGCCATCACACTTCCAAGCACCCTTACAAGTATCGAGGATAGGGCTTTCGCCGGCTGCATCTCCTTACCCTATCTCTATATTCCCGACAACGTTTCAGTCATTGGGGAAGATGTTTTCTTTGCTTGTAAAAGCCTGATGGAAATTCATCTACCCAAGTCTCTCAAAGATATAAAACATTATACTTTCAGAGGCTGTGAATCTTTGGCATCGATTGAAATTCCACAACGCGTCAGAATCATTGAGGATGAGGCTTTCGTAGGATGCACAAGCTTGGTATCCGTCACACTCCCTGAAAGCCTGACACAGATTGGCGACAAGGCTTTTGCCGATATGTCCAGTTCCGGCCACATCTACTGCGAGGCGAAAGAACCCTTTACGATTAATGCGAACACGTTCAACTACAATTGTACCTTGCACGTTCCATACGGCTGCAAGGAGAAGTATGAGAAAGCCGATTATTGGAAGAGGTTCACTAACATTGAGGAGATGGAAGCAGAAAAATACAACGAACCTGTGCAATATGGTGAAACGGGCGTCGCTCCTGCCGTGAGTGATGATGCCGTATCCGACGGACATTTCTACGACCTCCAGGGCCGTCCTGCCGACGGAACAAAGAAGGGCATCTACATCCGTAACGGAAAGAAAGTGCTGGTGAGATAGTTTACGTAATAATATAAACCTTTTAACTACAAGTATTACATCCTTGGCGGCAAGAAGGTGCTGGCGAGATAACATGGGAACAAACTAAGAAATAAGCCTGCTTTTATTCGCTTACCTATTTCGTGAACCCTTTTGCCCCGCTGCTCGTGACGAGTAGCGGGGCAACATATTGCGCCAGGAGTTCATGGCCTCGTAGAGGAGTAAGGGCGTGTAAGAGAGTGTGTTGTAGGTCGGGCATTACAGTTATTACAGATTACAGTTAGTTTTTTGAGGGTATGTGTTTTCTCAATTCTCCTCTATAATACTATATAACTAATTAATAATAAATATATTATAATATAAAATAAGGAGGGG
>JAEEGL016095150.1_pt1 | contig 35689 bp, 29 predicted proteins | sample 9134231 | NCBI WGS metagenome assembly JAEEGL01 (sample SAMN16246548, study PRJNA631951) | gut metagenome | biome: gut microbiome; feature: rumen; material: fiber-attached | host: Bos | place: Iran: Karaj | collected 2018-10
GGGTTCTGATGAAGCTGATAACCGGGCTGAATATGCCATGGTAGGATACAGGCTTAAGAATACACTGACCGATAACGGATATGTATCAAGAGGTGTATGCAGCATTGACAGTGACGGTTACCTTGTCGATATCGTTGAGAGAACCCATATCGAGAAGAATGGTGAGGGAGCGAAATTCACCGAGGATGACGGAGTGACTTATACGGATATAGATCCCGAAAGTATTGTTTCAATGAATATGTGGGGATTTTCAAAGAGCTTTATAGATGAGATCAAAAAGAGCTTCGCCGAATTCTTCGAAACGACCGTACCGGGCAATCCGCTGAAGGCAGAGTGCTATCTTCCGGGAGTAGTGGATGAGCTGCTTAAGGCAGACAAGGCTACAGTTAAGGTGCTTAAATCATCGGACAGGTGGTTCGGCGTAACCTATAAGGAAGATAAGCCCTTTGTAATGGATTCGGTCAGGGCACTTAAAGAGAAGGGCGAGTATCCTGAGAAGCTTTGGGATTGATCTGTTCTGCAGCCGGTGATCAGATGAGATAAAGGTAACTAATGAATGAGCAGTGCTTAGTGAAAGCACTGCTCATAATAATATGTGCTTATATATTCGTACATGGCAAGAAGGATATCATAATAGTTATCAGAATTAAGCTCGTGACTGCCGTCGTGCATCGATTCATACATATAACGATTCACGTCTATTTTATAATGCGAATAATCCCTGTAATTGGACAGATCGGTTACTATCTCCTTATCATCCTGGAAATAGAAGAGACGAACATTATCGCATTCGAGAAGTTTTTTGAACTCTCTTTCCTGCACACATATGGTGGCTGTGGCGTAACCCCGCTGGACCACATCGTCCCAGAACAGGATACTGTAGGGAGGTACATACAGATAGAAGTTTACATCGGGGTGCGAACGTATCTGTTCAATGAACGGATCGGTAAAAGCATCCGCGGTTTCAAAGAACAGATCGTATTCACATTCGGGGTTTCGTGTAAGCAGTCGTTTCGACATATAGGCAAGTCTCGCCGCATACTTTGAATATTCGTATTCATCACTCCATAAATAAGCATTTTCCGCACTGAATCCTGAGCGGAAATTAGTGACTATAAATTTTGGAATATAATCAAAGAGTACCGATTTATTAAACAGATAATGGATATCGCCGGGACCGATACCGGACACATAATAATCCTCGATCGTCTGAGGATAAGCGGACGGAAGGTCTGTAAAGAGGTAGGTATCCAGGCAGAATACAACATTTTTTGTTCCCTTATGCTTAAGTACTTCATCTATTATATGACGGTAATCACCGTAATGAGCTCCCTGCAGAGCTATCTTGACGCATTTATTCCCGAATACATCATCTTCAAACCATGTATTTTTGAAATTCTCACTCATGGACGAACCGATGAGCACAGTGTCGTAATCGAGATTTCGCGCCAGTCCGATGGCGGAAGTTCTTTCGTCTGTTTCGACCGGAGCAAAGCCAAACCACGGAGCATGATAGCGTGTAAATGGGTCTATGATCACAACAAGCGCAGCGATAGCGATAAGAGCCAAAAGGGTATATGTTATCGTCAGCTTTATAAACCTTTGTGAAGTCATGTTTTTTTTCATTGTATTATTCTGGTTGCCGTGATCGTCGTTCATGTTCTGTATTATGTTTTCTTCTGTAGTTTTGTCTTGAATCATCAGCTGTCTTTTCTGCCTGATACAGCAGGCTTTTATTCATCAGAAATTGGTGTAAATGTATTCTGTCACTCCGGACAATGACAGGATCGAGAGAACCATCAGGATCACTGTGGTTGCAACGGTCCTTGCATTAAGCTTAAGAGCAGCCAGACGTTCTGTTGCGTTTTTGCAGTACATGGATATAAATACGGAAATAAGCAGGAAGCCTATTGCGATGACACATCCGCTGTAATAAGGAGTTCTGTCAAGACCGGTCAGTATCATCCACTGTATAAACTGCATTTCATCCGGAGTCGCCTTGGCAACCAGTTCAATATTTACCGGAATGAGATTAAGAGAGAATAACTGTCTGTAGAAAGCGGCTGCGGTAGTCATGTCGGGCGCCCGGAAGAATATCCATGACAGGTTTACGAAAATGAAAGTACCTGCACGTCTTAAGAAAACGGGAACCCGTGCCATTCTATCCTTAAGCAGCTTGCTGAGTGTAATACCTGTACCGTGAACAAGTCCCCAGACTATGAAGGTATAGGCAGCTCCGTGCCACAGTCCGCTTAAAAAGAATATGATAAACATATTCACATAGGTTCGTATCTTCCCCTTCCTGTTTCCGCCGAGAGGTATATAGACATATCTTGTAAAGAAGGAAGTAAGGGTTATGTGCCATCTTTTCCAGAAATCATCCACCGATACCGCTCTGTAGGGAGACAGGAAGTTATCAGGAAGGTCGATGTTCAGCATCAGACATATTGCCTTGGCCATATCACAGTAGCCGCTGAAATCGAAATATATCTGCATCGTGTAGGCAAGCATGACCACCAATGCATTGGTGGTCCCGAGAATATCTATATTGGAGTAACCCCAGGTAACATATGGAGCCAGATTGTCTGCGAGCAGCACTTTTTTTGAAAGTCCGGCTGCGAATATAACCATACCTGCAGCGATATTGTCGGGATCGGCTTTTTTTCTGATCGAATCGTTAAACTGGGGGATCATATCCCCGGCGAATGCGATAGGCCCGACAGAAATCTTGGGAAAGAAGCTTATAAACAGAGCATAGTCCGGGAAACTGTAGCTCTTATCGGGTTCCTTATAACTGTCGGCCAGAAAGGCTATCTGAGAAAAGGTATAATAGCTTATTCCGAGCGGAAGGATTGCTTCCTTAACAGAAAACCCCGTATTAAACAGGGAATTCATGATCCCCTCGAAAAAACCCAGATACTTGAAATATATAAGAGTGCAAAGATCAAATACAATACCCGCACACAGTACGAGCTTTCGGATACCGACTGAACCGATTTTGCCAAGAAGTACCGAGAGCAGGTAATTAACCGTGATCACAGCTAAGAGAACAGGGAAAGCGGCGGCGTCATTAAGACAATAGAAAATCAGTGACGCGGCAAGAAGGAACAGCTTACCCGCCATGAAATATCCTTTGCCGTTGATAACATGGTAGATAATTACCACCACCGGCAGATATAATAAAACGAAAGCATATGAGTTAAAAATCATTATCTGACCTTTATCGGAGTATAGTAGTTACAATTATATGTTATTTTATAAGAATATGCCATAAAAATCGTATTTTTACGACACAGAATGTTCAAAAAAGTTCGTTGATTTATTAAATGAGTGTAATTATAATGTATTTTATGAGCATCGGTATTTCACGATGCCATAAAATAACGAGTAAACCAACGAAGTGTTTACGAGTCTATGTGTAGTGTTATACATGATGATATGAGCATCGGTATTTCACGATGCCATAAAATAACGAGTAAACCAACGAAGTGTTTACGAGTCTATGTAATTACGATTCTTATACGAGCAGGATGATCAAGGAGAGACATTCATAGATGGAAAATGACAACAATCAGGGGAACAACGGCAACAATGGAAATAACACACCCCCAAAGAACAAACAGACTCTTCTTATACTTGTTATCGCATCGCTGATCACATTGCTGATGCTGTCATATATGCGTTCGGCAACGGGTGCGGCAGGAAGTAAGAAGATAACTTACGATGAGTTCATAGAAAAGGTCGAGAAGGGTGAAGTAGAGAAGGTAGTGATCGATTCGGATGAGATTGAGATCACTCCCAAGGGTCAGGAAGACAAATATGCCAAGAATACCTACTATACAACACCGGTAGCGGATGACGGACTGGCAGACAGACTTCTTAAGTCGGGCGTCAAGTTCGAACAGAGGGAAACCTCTTCGTCTGACTACATAATTTATGTGATAGTATCTTATGTTCTTCCGATAGTACTTGTATGGGTATTTTTAAGCTTCCTAATGCGCAGGATGACCAAAGGCGGAGGAGTGATGGGAGTCGGCAGGAGCAATGCCAAGGTTTATGTCCAGAAGGAAACAGGCATTACCTTTAAGGATGTTGCAGGTCAGGACGAAGCGAAGGAATCACTGCAGGAGGTTGTTGATTTCCTTCATAACCCGGGTAAATATGTTAAGATCGGAGCGAAGCTTCCCAAGGGTGCTCTGCTTGTAGGCCCTCCCGGAACAGGTAAGACTCTGCTTGCCAAGGCTGTTGCGGGTGAAGCGCATGTACCTTTCTTTTCCCTCGCGGGTTCTGATTTTGTAGAGATGTATGTAGGAGTCGGTGCTTCGAGAGTAAGGGATCTGTTCAAGGATGCGACAAAGAATGCGCCCTGTATAATTTTCATTGATGAGATAGACGCGATTGGTAAAAGCCGGGATTCGAGGTTCGGCGGCGGAAATGACGAACGCGAGCAGACACTTAATCAGCTTCTGTCCGAGATGGATGGATTCGACACAAGCAAGGGTATCCTTATTCTTGCGGCAACCAACAGACCCGAGATCCTTGATAAGGCGCTCCTTCGTCCGGGTCGCTTCGACAGACGTATCATAGTTGACAAGCCGGATCTGAAGGGACGTATAGATACGCTTAAGGTTCACAGCAAGGATGTTTTGCTTGATGATACGGTGGATATGGAGGAAATAGGTCTTGCTACTGCGGGAGCGGTCGGTTCCGACCTTGCCAACATGGTAAACGAAGCTGCCATTAATGCTGTTAAGAGCGGAAGAGAGGCGGTCAATCAGAAGGATCTTCTTGAAGCCATTGAGGTTGTAATGATGGGTAAGGAGAAGAAGGATCGTGTTATGAGCGCCGAAGAGAAGAAGATAGTCTCATATCATGAGATCGGACATGCACTGGCCAGCGCTCTGCAGAAGAATACCGATCCTATCCAGAAGATCACGATAGTTCCGCGTACCATGGGTGCGCTTGGATATGCATGGTATGTTCCCGATGAAGAAAAGCATTTAAGAAGCAAGGTTGAACTCGAAGAGCGTATTATAACCGCACTGGCAGGACGGGCAGCTGAGGAGATAGTATTCGAATCGGTTACGACCGGAGCGGCTAATGATATTGAGCAGGCAACGGGAATAGCAAGGAATATGGTAACCCAGTACGGTATGTCCGAAAAGTTCGGTCTTATCCAGCTTGAATCTGTACAGGACAGATACTTAAGCGGAGGTAAGGTCATGGAGTGTGCGGATGTTACGGCTGCAGATGTTGACAAAGAGGTTATGAGGATAATCTCTGAATCATATGAAGCTGCCAAAAGACTGCTTAATGAGAACCGTGAGCTCATGGATGAACTTGCTGCATATCTGCTGGAGAAGGAAAGTATTACAGGTAAGGAATTTATGAAGATTTTCAATCGTCATAAAGGAATTGCCGATGAAGAAACAGAAGAAAAAACAGATGAAGAAACAGACGATATGAGAGCTGATACAGTGGATGAAGCTGACAGGCAGGCAGTTTCATTGGAAATTTCACCTCAGGGTTTATATGCAACCAATGTTGCTAACGGAACTGCCAATGAGATAATAGAAGAGAAGATAAGAAATACTGATTCAGGACAAAAAAACGAAGATGCAGAATAAGTAATTAAGAGACTCTGTTATACCCCATATGTTGAAAAGGCTCTGTGCCCCAACATATGGGGTATTCCCTGTTATGAGGGATTATAAGTTTTTGGCGGAGAAGCAGAGCGGGTTATGAAACGATAAACAGTCATAAGGAAGATCGAGGAATGAAGCCGGACGAAAAAGAAAAAATGTTATTCCCTAAAAATACGGAAGGCAGAGAAGACAATGATAAACAGTACACGCTGGTTACGGTTCTTCTTGTTACACTTACTGCAATCTCTGTTATGGTAATGATCGGAAGCATGGTCTATTTCAAAAAAAGGATCACAGGTGATGTTGAGGAAGCTCTCACGTCTAACAGGGATTATGACAGACATTATGCTCTTGTTGTAAGGGGAGGTGATGAAAGCTACTGGCAGACAGCCTATGAAAGTATGAAAAACGAGGGTGAGCTTACCGGTGTATATGTGGACAAAACAGGTGACAATCTTCCCGATGATTACCCGGAATATGATCTTATGGAAATTGCCATTGCATCAAGGGTTGACGGTATAATCTATGAGGCTGATGATACGGTTGATTCCATCGTCCAGATCAACAAGGCTACTGCCGCAGGTATTCCTGTTGTTACCGTGCGCTCCGATGCTCCGGCAAGTGCAAGAAGAAGTTTTATAGGTGTAAGCTATTATAATCTCGGAAATGAATATGGCCGGCTTATTATCAAAGCATGCAGAGAGGTAGTCGGCGAATCCGGAAGAACGGAATCTGACGAAAACACCGGCGGGGATTGGGAGAATGAAGGGATTTCGGTTCTTATATTGACGGATTCCACTATGCAGGATACATCGCAGAATGTTGTTATAACAGCGCTTAAAGAAACATTGCAGAAGAAACCGGAAGGAATACCTGAGATATCAGTGAAGACTGCTGAGGTAGACAACAGCGGTGAATTTACAGCAGAAGAGTCGATCCGTGATATGTTCCTTGGCAACCGGCTTCCCGATATAATTGTCTGCCTGAATGAAACCAATACTGTTATAGTGTATCAGACCATTGTCGAGATGAATAAGGTCGGGGAGGCTATCATACTTGGCTATGATGATTCCGAACCTATATTAAATGAAATAGAGAAGGAAGTAATATATGCAACCATAACCGTAGATAACCAACAGCTTGGGCAGGACTGTGTAGATGCTTTAAATGAATATATAGAGTATAAGCGTGTCAGTGATTATTACGGGGTTGACTATAAGATAATCGACAGAGAAAATGTGAGCGACGGCTCGGAAAGCGGGGCAGGATATGAAGAGTAGAAGGTTTATGTCCGGAATGTCCATACAAAGTCGTCTGATAATACTGTTCCTGATAACAACAGCACTAATTTTTTTTGTAAATGTTTTTGTGTATGTGAATATAAATCGTATAATTGAAAGGATAGAAGCGCTCTATTCAAGCAATGTCAGTCTTAATGAGCTGTCAGAGAGGCTTTCAGATGTTCAGGAAGATATGACCCGCTATCTGAAGACAAAGAGTACAGAGTCACTTGAGGATTATTATAAGTACGAGCAGGACTATATTGAACAGCTCGATCGCCTGGAGATCAGTTCGGTCAGCAGTGAGCTGCTCTATATGAAGAAGTACATAGTCGATATGTCCTATACCTATCTCGAATGGGCGGATGAGGCGGTAAATGCAAAAAGGGGACGGAATATATCGAAATATGTGGATGCATATGAGGAATGCAGCCGGATATATAATTATCTTAACAGTTATATCTACAGTCTTAACAATGAACAGTTTAAAGAAAGCTCCGGTAATTATGCAGGTCTTATAAGTACACTCCGTTATGCGGAACTGTTCTGTCTTACAATTCTTGTAGTGGTGGCTGTATGTAATATACTTCTTATAATATTGGCTACACAGACGATAACCGGACCGCTCAGTTCCCTTGCAAAAAGAGCGAATGAGGTATCGGAGGGCAATCTTGAGGGCGAACCGCTGCGTGTGGAATCGAGTGATGAGGTCGGAGTTGTTACGGGAGCTTTTAACCAGATGGTCATAAGTCTGCGCGATTATATTGATAAAGTCCGTGACAATATGGAAAAGGAAAGTGCGATGAAGGAGAGGGAGCTTCGTATGAATGCATCCTTAAAGGAAGCCCAACTTAAATATCTTCAGGCACAGATAAATCCGCATTTTCTGTTTAATACTCTCAATGCCGGCGCACAGCTTGCAATGATGGAGGGAGCTGACAGAACCAATACATATATCCAGAAAATGGCTGATTTTTTCAGATACAATATTAAAAAGAATCATGAGCTTACCACTATAGCAGATGAGATCGAGCTTATTGATAATTATATTTACATATTGAATGTTCGTTTTTCGGGAGATATTCATTTTGAAAAGAATATCGATGATTCACTTATGAATATTGAGATTCCCAGTATGACTTTGCAACCGATAGTTGAAAATGCAGTTAATTACGGAATAAGAAATATTGACTGGGAAGGGCTTATTACCCTGTCACTGTACAGAGAGGGAGACAGGGCCTGTATTTCCGTAAAGGATAACGGGGTAGGTATACCACAGGACAAGATTGACAGGATACTTGCAGATGAGCTGCAGGCATCCGGACTGTCGGATGATTCCAATGGAATAGGTCTGACCAATGTTATTTCAAGGCTTGATCTTCATTTTAATGCAGATAATGTTTTTAACATTTACTCAGAAGGTGAGAATATGGGTACAGAGGTAGTGATAAGGATACCGATACCTATGGAACGCAGGGAATAAATGTGATACTTGCCCGAAGAGAAGAAAGTGCCACGGTAAAACGGTAAAAAAGGCATGACAAAGGAGAGAATATGTATAAGATACTGCTTGCTGATGATGAAGGGATCGTGATTGATTCATTGAAGTTCATAATAGAGAAGAATTTCCCTGATTGCTGTATCATAGAATCGGCTAAGACCGGCAGGAAGGTCATTGAGCTGGCGGAGAATTTCAGGCCGGATATTGCGTTTATGGATATACAGATGCCCGGAATAAACGGGATAGATGCAATGAAGGAAATCCGGGAAGCCAATAAAACTACGATCTTTATTGTAATGTCTGCATATGATAAATTCGACTACGCCAAGGAAGCCATCAACCTGGGTGTGCTGGACTATCTTAACAAACCGGTTGAGCAGCCCAAAATAGTGGAAGTGCTTAAACGCGCAATGAAGCAGGTGGATGAGGAGAAGGAAAGGCGCAGCCAGGATCTTCTTATTAAAGAGAAGCTTGAGACTGTAGTTCCGATAATAGAAAACAACATGATCTACACGGCGTTGTTCCAGGATAATTATGACTCGGAGGTGGAGAACTTCAGGAATCTTCTTTCCATAGAAAAGGATAACGGTTTCATAATTGTTCTTGAGTGGGGGGATAACCAAAACGACCATCATCTGACGAATGCAGTCGGAACCGGAATTAAGATGCAGTCCTATTATAAGGAGATGCGGGAGGTTATCAAAGGCTTCTATGACTGCGTGATAGGCTCTGTTATGGCAAACCGTATGATCATTTATGTGCCTTATGACAAGGATGCGGTTGAATATAATGAAAGAATAGAAATCATTGAAAAAACAAGAACGATGATCCGAAAGCTAAAGCAATATATCGATGTAAGGTTCAGGGCGGGAATAGGGTCGGTTGTGAAACTTGAAGAATGTATACGTTCCTATCAGGAAGCCCAGAGAGCATTGAGAAAGAGTGACGGAACCGTCGCTCATGTTGCGGATCTGCCGATAATGGTAAGCTATGAGGCAAACTATCCTATCGATCAGGAGAGACGTCTGTTTGAAATGACTGAGAAGGGAAATGAAAATGAAGCTCTGATTGCGGCCAACCGTTTCTTTGGGTGGATGGTAGAGAATTACAGCGATCATATTTATGATATCAAATTGAAGGCTCTTGAATTTGTACTCAGAGTAGAGCATCTTGCAATAAGGGAAGGCGGAATGCAATATCATTTTCTGTCAAGACAGGATTATCTGCCCTCGTTGCTGGCTCTTAATTCGTTTGATGAGATACAACAGTGGTTTGTTAACAAGATAAGCGCAGCCTGCCGTGATGTGGTACAGAGTAAGGAAAAACAGTCTTCATCAAGTGTTGAAAGAGCGAAAGCATATATAGCTGAAAAATTCAATAAGGATATATCGCTGGATGATGTGTCCAAGGAAGTGGATATAAGCCCGTATTATTTCAGTAAGCTGTTTAAGGAAGAGACCGGAGAGAACTTTATAGAGTATCTCACGGCAGTCAGGATAAACAAGGCCAAACAGCTGATAGCCGGTTCCGATATGTCGATGAAGGAGATTTGTACCGAGGTCGGATATTCTGATCCTAATTATTTCAGCAGGATCTTCAAAAAGAACGTGGGTGTGACACCGACGGAATATAAGGACAAGGTGTAAAGCGGGCATAATATAAAAGTGACCGTATTTCTTTTAAGTGTTTTGAAAGGCGATTGATATCATGCTGCATACCGATAATTTTATAAAAAAGAAGATAATACTTATTTTTCTGACGGTTGTATTGCTGACTCTGTCTTTGACCGGCTGCTATAATAGTGAAAACGGGAAGCCGGAGATAAAAGACAAGAATGAAATCAGCGATAAGATCCGGATAGGAATGAGCTTTGATTCATTTGTTATTGAACGGTGGCAGAGGGACAGAGATGTTTTTGTTGCGACTGCAAGAGAGCTTGGAGCAGAGGTCAATGTCCAGTCGGCAAACGGAGAAGTGGCCGAGCAGATCTCACAGATACAGTATTTTATTGACAGAGACATGGATGCCATAGTAGTGGTTCCCATAGATGCGGATGCCCTTACGGATGTGGTAAAAAAAGCACGCAAAGCCGGAATACCTGTGATGTGTTATGACCGTCTGGTGAGAAATGCGGATTCAGATCTGTATATTTCCTTTGACAATGAAATGGTTGGCGATCTTATGGGCCGTTCCCTGTATGCCGCAATAGGAAAGGGGAAGGATGTGATAACCATATGCGGCCCGGAATCGGATTATAATGTTGAACAGGTTGGAAACGGGTTTTCATCACAGACACATAAGAATACGGGACATATTATCGGAAGCTGCAACTGTGACGGCTGGAGGTCGGAGATAGCATATGATTATATAAACGATAATAAGGAGCTTGTTAAGAATGCAGATGGCATAATGTGTGGTAATGATGCTTTGGCCGGAGTAGTGATAAGAGCCCTGTCCGAGATGCGTCTTGCCGGGAAAGTGGTGGTCGTCGGTCAGGATGCGGATCTCGATGCCTGTCAGAGAATAGTGGAGGGAACACAGGAAATGACGGTTTACAAACCTGTGGAGAAACTGGCAAAGAATGCCGCAACCTATGCAGTCAGTCTGGCTCAGGGAGAAAGTGTGAAGACGGCAACCCATTATAATGACGGAACCTATGACGTTCCTTTTATAAAACTTCAGCCTGTTGCCGTAACTAAGGATAATATGGATGAGGTGATAATAGGAGGCGGTTACCATTTAAAGGAAGATGTGTATATAAATGTCACAAAATAGCGTTTGAGTAGCACATTTTTGACTAGTGCTAGAATGTGAACAAAATAATGCTATTATGTTAAAAAAATGAACGAATTATGAACAAAAAAATTAAGCAGTTAACAATTTTTTACTATTTGATACATGTTATAGTACCAACTGTAACAAGTAGCGGTTCGCGTGATGCGAAATCGTGTGACAATTTCAAAGGGAGGAAATCAAGAAATGAAGAAAAAATTACTTGGTGCAGTTCTCAGCGTAGCAATGGTTGCTACATTACTTGCCGGTTGTGGTGGCGGAGCAGCAGAAACAGCAGCTCCTGCAGCTCCCGCAGCTCCTGCAGCAGAAGCTAAGACAGAGGAAGCAGCTCCTGCAGCAGAAGAGAAAACAGAAGAGGCAGCTCCTGCAGAGGCAGCTACTTCAGTAGGCGGCGGACTTGTTGGTGTTGCAATGCCTACAAAGGATCTTCAGAGATGGAATCAGGATGGTTCCAACATGGAATCAGAGCTTAAGGCAGCAGGCTACGATGTAGACCTTCAGTTTGCATCAAACGATGTATCAACTCAGGTTTCACAGATTGAGAACATGATCAACGGCGGATGCCAGTGTCTGGTTATCGCAGCTATTGACTCTGAGTCACTCGGTGATGTTCTTGCTAAGGCTAAGGATGCTAACATCCCGGTTATCTCTTATGACCGTCTTATCATGAACACAGACGCTATCACCTACTACGCAACCTTCGATAACTACAAGGTTGGTACTGTTCAGGGCGAGTACGTAAGAGATACTCTTGACCTTGACAACGCTGATGGACCTTTCAACATTGAGTTCACAGCAGGTGATCCCGGTGACAACAATGCAGGCTTCTTCTTCAACGGTGCTTATGATGTTCTTAAGAAGTACATCGATGACGGAAAGCTTGTTGTTAAGTCAGGACAGAAGACTTTCGAAGAAGTTGCTACAGCTTCATGGGCAACTGAGACAGCTCAGTCAAGAGCAGAGAACATCCTTTCATCTTACTACACAAGTGAGAACCTTGATGCATGGCTTTGCTCGAATGACTCTACAGCACTTGGTGTTGAGAACGCTCTTGCAGCTAACTACACAGGCGAGTATCCTATCGTAACAGGTCAGGACTGTGACGTTGCTAACGTAAAGAACATGATCGCTGGAAAGCAGTCTATGTCAGTATTCAAGGATACACGTACTCTTGCTTCAAAGACTGTTGAGATGGTTGACGCAGTTATGAAGGGCGGCGAGGCTCCTATCAACGATACAGAGACATATGACAACGGAACAGGTGTTATACCTTCATTCCTTTGCGACCCTGTATTTGCAGATGTTAACAACTACAAGGAGCTGCTTATCGATTCAGGTTACTATGCTGAGGGCGACCTTCAGTAATAGCTGAATTAAAACAGAATCAAGACTTAATCATACAGGCGGGCAAGTCCCGCCTGTATGTGTAAGTAAATATCCGATACTACACGGAATCATGAAATAATCCCCAAACTTTTATAAAAAATATACATATCGGACTTGCTTAAACAAGAGTTGTTTAGTATATTTATATATAGATTGACTCCGCTATACTCGAAGCATTGTGCAACTTGAGCTGTAGTAACGGAAGCATCAAAAATAATGATTGGGAGGGATCGACTTTGGCAAATTTAATACTGGAAATGAAAAACATTACCAAAACCTTTCCGGGTGTAAAAGCTCTTGACAATGTCAACCTCAAGGTGGAAGAAGGCGAGATCCACGCTCTAGTTGGAGAGAATGGTGCAGGTAAATCCACCCTGATGAATGTTCTTTCGGGAATATATCCGTATGGAACATATGAGGGAGACATCGTCTACAAAGGCGAAGTATGTAAGTTCAACAAGATCAAGGATTCCGAGTCAAGAGGAATCGTTATTATCCATCAGGAACTTGCTCTTATTCCTTACATGACGATCGGCGAGAATATGTACCTCGGAAATGAGCGTGGTAAGAGTGCAGCGATCGATTGGAACGAGACATACGGTGAGGCTGACAAGTATCTTAAGATGGTAGGTCTTGAGGACAGTTCAAGAACACTGGTTAAGGACATCGGTACGGGTAAGCAGCAGATGGTTGAAATCGCCAAGGCTTTGGCTAAGCATGCAAAGCTGTTGATACTTGACGAGCCGACATCTTCACTGAATGAATCGGATTCGAAGGCGCTTCTTGATCTGCTTCTCGACTTTAAGAAGCAGGGAATGACCTCGATCATCATATCTCATAAGCTGAATGAGGTAGCATACGTATCGGATAAGATCACGGTTATCCGCGATGGCTCTACTATTGAAACCATCGATTGTAAGGCTGAAGAAATTTCGGAAGACAGGATCATCAAGGGTATGGTTGGCCGTGAGCTGACAGACCGTTTCCCGAAGAGGAAGGATGTAAGGATCGGTGATATCAGTCTCGAAGTCAAGAACTGGACAGTACATCATCCGCAGTATGTTGAAAGAAAGGTCGTTAACGACGTTAACTTCAATGTCAGAAAGGGTGAGGTTGTTGGTATATACGGTCTTATGGGAGCAGGACGTACAGAGCTTGCCATGAGTATCTTTGGTAAGTCGTACGGAACCAATATTACGGGCACCATGACCATAGATGGCCGTGAAGTACATATCAATACCATTAAGGATGCAATCGAGCACAAGATAGCATACGTTACAGAGGATCGTAAAGGTAACGGTCTTGTCCTGACTAATCCCATTAAGATCAATACAACACTTGCAAACCTTAAGGCAGTCAGCAACAATGGTATTATTGACAAGGATAAGGAATATCAGGTTGCCGTTGAATATAAGGACAAGCTCAGGACCAAGACGCCTTCGGTTGAGCAGAACGTAGGTAATCTGTCAGGTGGTAACCAGCAGAAGGTTCTCCTTGCAAAGTGGATGTTTGCCGATCCCGATATTCTGATACTTGATGAACCTACAAGAGGTATAGACGTAGGTGCCAAGTATGAGATCTACTGTATCATCAATGATCTTGTTGCAGCCGGAAAGTCGGTAATCATGATCTCGTCAGAACTTCCTGAGGTTCTTGGTATGAGTGACAGGATTTATATCATGAACGCAAGCCGTATGGTAGGTGAGCTTAGTAGTGAAGAAGCTACTCAGGAGATCATCATGAGCAGCATTCTTAAATCAGGAAGGGGTGACTAATAATGGATAAAACTAATATTACCATGACATTAAAGAAATATACCATGACTATCGCCCTTGTTGTTGTAATTATCTTTTTCAGTATCATGACAAAGGGTTCGATCCTTTTACCTCAGAACATTAACAACCTGTTTTCACAGAATGCATACGTATTCGTGCTTGCAGTCGGTATGCTTCTCTGTATCCTGACAGGTGGTAACATCGACCTTGCCGTAGGTTCGGTTGTTTGTTTCTGCGGCGCCGTAGGAGGCAAGCTTATGGATAATAATGTATCCGTAGGCATTTCGGTTATAGTAATGCTTCTTGTGGGTATACTCATTGGTGTTTGGCAGGGATTCTGGATCGCTTATATCAAGGTTCCTCCTTTTATTGCAACACTGTCAGGCATGTATGCATTTCGTGGTCTCTCGAATGTAGTTCTTAACGGTATGGTTGTTACGCTTGATGATCCGAAGTTCATCGATGTATTCGGCGGTGGCGCAAATTGCTACATTAAGGATTTCTTAAGAGGAGCAAGCGAAATATCCGATGCAGGACAGACAGGAGTCATTAATCTGACCTGTATGGTTGCGGGTATCATCGCAGTTATAATATTTATAGCGTCAGTTGTTAAGGGACGTATGAATGCAACAAAGAGAGGTTATGAGACCACTCCGATCGTATCCGAGGTGATCAAGGACGCTATCATAAGCATAGTAGTTCTGTGGGTTACATATAAGCTTGCAAATTACAAGGGTATTCCTACATCATTTGTATGGATCCTTCTGGTTGTGCTTATATATGGCTATGTTACAACCAAGACAAGGATCGGACGTCATCTGTACGCAGTCGGCGGTAATGCCAAGGCGGCCGGTCTTTCGGGTATCAACACAAAGTATATTTATTTCTTTGCATATATCAACATGGGATTCCTTGCAGGACTTGCAGGTATCCTTACGGTAGCAAGAGCAACATCGGCACAGCCTACATATGGCCAGGGCTATGAGATGGATGCTATCGGCGCATGCTTCATCGGTGGTGCTTCTGCTTACGGCGGAATCGGTACGGTTCCCGGAGTTATAATCGGTGCGCTTCTTACCGGTGTTATCAACCAGGGTATGTCTATCATGGGTATCAACGCCAACTACCAGAAGGTGGTTAAAGGTATGGTTCTTCTGATAGCCGTTATCTTCGATGTTGTATCAAAGAATGAGAAGAAATAATTAAGGAGGAAGGGTGATAATATGAACAAAGTAGGAAAAGTATTAAAAGAACATACAATGCAAATTATCCTGGTCCTCGTAGTTATCTTCTTTAACATTATGACCAAGGGTAAGATGATGATGCCGGCGAACTTTTCGGCACTTATAAATCAGAATGCTTATGTATACATTCTGGCAACCGGTATGTTGATGTGTATGCTCATTAAAGGTAACATCGACCTGTCGGTAGGTTCGGTAGTATGTTTTGCAGATGCCGTAGGTGCTGTTCTTATGGTTAAGAAGGGTGTACCGGTATTTCTGGCTATGCTTATCATGCTGATCGTAGGACTTGCAATCGGCTGTCTGATGGGTTGGATAATCGCTTATATCAATATTCCCCCATGGATCGCAACACTGGGTGGTTTCCTGGCATTCCGCGGACTCGGTACTGCAGTTCTTGGTGGTAACTCAGTCAGTGTAGACAAGAACTATACCAATCTTTTCAATAACTCCATACCGGCACTGTTCAATATCCCTATGGGTAAGAATACAATGAACGGCATGTGCCTTCTGGTAGGGATCATTGCCTGTGTAATATTGGTTTATACACAGGCAAAATCAAGGGCAACCAAGATCAAGAAGGGTTACGAGGCTGAGACGCAGACTGCTCTTATTGTAAGATGCGTTATCCTCTGTGCAGTTATAATCCTCTTTACATACAAGCTTGGAATTGACAAGGGTATTCCTCTTACACTTGTATGGGTTGCTGTAGTAGCACTTATTTATGACTTCATCACATCCAAGACTGTTATAGGACGTTACTTCTATACAATGGGTGGTAATGTTGAGGCAACGAGACTTTCAGGTATCGACACCAAGAAGATACTCTTCCTTGCATATCTTAACATGCAGTTCCTTACCATCATTGCAGCATGGATGACAATGGCAAGACTTACATCTGCTAACCCGAATGCAGGTATGAACTTCGAGCTTGATGCCATCTCGGCATGTATCGTCGGCGGTGTTTCGGCATACGGCGGATCAGGTTCGGTATTCGGTATGATCGTAGGTGCGACACTTATCGGTGTTATCAACCTTGGCATGAGCCTTATGGGTATCGATCCCAACTGGCAGAAGGTTGTTAAGGGCGTCGTTCTTCTTGCTGCAGTAGTATTTGAGATATTCAACAACAGGAAGAAAGCTTAAGCTTTAATTTGGAATTATGGCAGATTAGATTTGCCAGTTAAAAGCGGGTATTAATTTGCCAATAGATGGGGACGGCTATTTGATCCGGTAACGGGTTGGTAGCCGTCCCTTCGTAATTAAATCATCAGACGGGGGATATATAAAGGTTGTCAATATGATGTATTTATAATAAAATGGTAACTATTGACATTACCTGTTCTGAATAGTTACAAATATCTTAGATAATAAATCAGAAACAATAAGGAGAACCAACATGGAAATATACGGTTTGTCCGACATGACGTGGATCAGTATCATCGCCTGCGTTGCGTGCTTCGGATTTGGAATGTTTATGGTTAAGACCAAGAGACCGGGATTTGTGAGGAGCATTAACGACAATGCCAGATACAGAAACAAGGAGCAGTATGCGATAAGAGGAGGGAAGCTTCTTTTGTATCTTTCTGCAGTTTGCCTGGTTATGACAGGTCTGTCTTTTGTCAGTGCGACTGTTTCGAATATAATAGGAATTGTCGCAATATGCGTGTTTGGATATTTTTGGAAGAAAATGAGCGATGAATTCGGCCCTGTTTGATATTGAAGAAGAATTAAAAAAACTGCCCGCCAAGCCGGGCGTTTATATTATGCATGACAAGGATGACGAGATAATATATGTTGGAAAGGCCGTCATCCTTAAGAATCGTGTCAGATCATATTTTCGAGAGAGCACTACCAAGACTCTTAAGATCAGTACAATGGTCAGTAAGGTTGCATGGTTTGAATACGTAGTTACGGATTCTGAACTGGAAGCATTGGTGCTTGAGAATAATCTCATCAAGGAAAATCAGCCAAAGTACAATACTCTGCTTAAGGATGACAAAACGTATCCCTATATAAAGGTAACTACCGGTGAGGACTATCCGCGGATATTTCTGACAAGAAAAGTACGTAAGGATAATGCAAAATATTACGGTCCTTATACCTCTGCAGGAGCAGTGAAGGATACTATCGAACTGCTATGCAAGCTATATAAGATCAGAACCTGCAGCCATAAATACATTGAAGACGAGGTATATAACGGTTCTGCATATATGAAGGCAAATGCAGACGCAGAAACAGAAATAAATACTGAAAAAGATACTGAAGCAAATATAACGGGGATAAGTGAAACCGGAACCGGGCGTGCCTGTCTTTATTATCATATAAATCAATGCCAGGCTCCCTGTCTGGGGCTTGTAAGCAGGGATGAATACAGAAAGTCAATACAGGGCGCTCTTGATTTTCTTAACGGAAATTACAGACCGCTTATAAATGAACTGACTGCAAAAATGAATGAGCAGTCAGAGGCGCTTGAATTCGAGGAGGCTGCGGCGACAAGGGATCTTATAGAAAGCGTAAGTGCTGTTGCACAGAAGCAGAAGATAACCGATACGGGCGGAGAGGATAAGGATATCATAGCCATGGCAAGAGAAGATGATTCGGTTATTATCCAGGTGTTCTTTGTCCGTGACGGTAAGATCATAGGCCGGGAGCATTATTATATGAAGCATACCGAGCAGACTGAGAACGAAGAAATAATAAGAAATTTTGTTATGCAGTTTTATGCAGGTACTCCCTATATACCCAGGGAGCTTATTATTCCGGTTGAAACAGAAGACATGGATTTGTGTGCAGAGTGGCTGAGTGAGAAGAGGGGCAGCAAAGTAAAGCTTACGGTTCCTGTAAAAGGGAAAAAAGAGAAGCTTGTAGAGCTGGCGGAAAAGAATGCGCAGATAGTGTTAAGACAGGATATAGAAAAACTGAAGAGAGAAAAAGAAAGAACTGAGGGAGCAATGAACGAGCTTATGGATCTTCTCAATATCGAAGGAATAAGCCGGATGGAGGCATATGATATATCCAATATAAGCGGTTATGATTCGGTTGGTTCGATGGTTGTTTACGAAGAAGGAAGACCAAAGAAAAATGATTACCGGAAGTTCAGGATCAAGTCGGTTGAAGGGCCTAATGATTATGCAAGTATGAATGAGGTGCTTACAAGGAGATTCAGTCATGGTCTGACCGAGCGATCGTATATGACAGAAGCGGATGAGAACCGTGACTCAACAGGGAAAACCAAATGGGAAGCAGCAAGGGTAGCAGAACAGGCAGGGTATGGAAGATTCTCGAAATTCCCCGACCTGATCCTTATGGACGGAGGTAGAGGACAGGTAAATATAGCCGAACAGGTGCTGAATGATCTTGGACTTTCCATCCCTGTTTGCGGTATGGTGAAGGATGACAATCACAGGACAAGAGGTTTGTATTATAACAATGTCGAAATACCCATATCACGTAATTCGGACGCCTTTAAGCTTATTACAAGAGTACAGGATGAGGCGCACCGTTTTGCAATAGAATTCCACAGATCGCTTCGAAGTAAGGGTCAGGTTCATTCGGTACTTGATGACATAGAAGGTATCGGCGAGAAGAGAAGGCGTGCACTTATGAAGAGCTTTACCTCCATTGAAGAAATAAAAGCCGCAGATGTCGAAAGACTGATGGAAGTGCCTTCTATGGATAGAAAATCTGCCCGGAGTGTTTATGATTTTTTCAGGAAGTGAAAACAGGGAGTGAGACTTTGCCGAATAGTTATAATTTGAGAAAGTATAAGTGGAATGCTTAAAAGACATGTGGTATACTATATCATGGTATGCAATACTCTGGATAAGATCCACCGGAGAAAGTTGCATTTGAGGTATCATACAGAGATGAAAGGCGGACGTATATGTCAACAGTAGCGGTAAGCAGATTAATTGAAAAAATGGAATTGGTGAACCTCACTCCGGATATTGATGTCAAGGGAAGGAAGATAACCATCCCCGATATCAACAGACCGGCTCTTCAGCTGGCGGGATACCTTCAGCACTATGAGGCTTCCCGTGTACAGATCATCGGATTCGTTGAGGCGACTTATATGGAAGGGCTTGACCCGAAGGATAAAAAGGAAAGATATGAGCATGTGCTTTCACACAGCACACCATGTTTTGTGTTCTGCAGGGAGATACAGCCGGATCCGACTTTTGTTGATGTTGCCAGGGAAAAGGGAGTTCCGATACTGGTAACTAAAAGAGCAACATCAGATTTTATGGCCGAGATAATAAGGTGGCTTAATGTTGAACTGGCTCCATGTATTTCGGTTCACGGAGTTTTGGTAGATGTGTATGGTGAGGGTGTGCTGATTACAGGTGAGAGCGGAATAGGAAAGTCCGAGGCTGCTCTTGAGCTTATAAAGAGAGGACACCGTCTCGTGACCGATGATGTTGTTGAAATAAGGAAGGTATCAGAAGAAACTCTTATAGGTTCAGCGCCTGACATAACCAAGCACCTTATAGAGCTCAGAGGTATAGGGATCGTGGATGTTAAGATGCTTTTTGGTGTTTCATGTGTTAAGGATACGCAGTCGATAGATCTTGTTATAAGACTTGAAGAGTGGGATAAAGATAAGGATTATGACAGGATAGGCCTGGAGGAGAATTATATCGAATATCTGGGTAACAGGGTAGTGTGTCATAATATTCCGATAAGGCCCGGAAGAAATCTTGCGATCATATGTGAATCGGCGGCTGTTAATTACCGTCAGAAGAAGATGGGATATAATGCGGCACAGGAGCTGTATTCAAGACTTCAGAATCAGTTTAAGAAGAAGTCGGAGGATGATGAATAAGATACATATTTAAATACATGATCAGGTTATAAGGAGATTACTATGAGTAAAGAAATTGACAGATACTGTTTTGGAGCGGATATCGGAGGAACAACTATTAAGCTTGGAATGTTTACTCCCGGCGGCGATGTAGTTAATAAATGGGAGATTCCTACAAGAACGGAAGACAGGGGAGAACATATCCTTGAGGATATAGCGGACAGTATTAAGTCCGAAATGGAAGTGAGAGGACTTACAAGGGATAATATAATCGGGGTGGGAGCAGGTGCTCCGGGACCGGTTGATAAGGACGGAGTTATATACAGAGCCGTTAATCTCGGATGGGGCGTTATGAATATGCAGCAGGAACTGTTCCGTCTGCTTAAGCTCCCCGTAAGAGCTGCCAATGATGCCAACGTAGCAGCTCTTGGAGAAATGTGGAAGGGTGGCGGTGAAGGCTTCAAAGATCTTGTAGTCGTAACCCTCGGAACAGGTGTAGGCGGAGGCGTTATTATTGATGGTAAGGTCATTACCGGAAGCCTTGGCGGAGGCGGAGAGATCGGTCATATTCATATAAATGATAATGAAACCGAGATATGCGGATGTGGAAACAGAGGCTGCCTCGAACAGTATACTTCGGCAACCGGTATAGTACGACTGGCAAACAGAAGACTTAAGGCCGATAATATGGAAAGCCTGATAAGGAAAGAAGAAGTAACTGCGAAGACAGTATTTGACGCTGTTAAAGAGGGCGATCTTTTGGCAATGGAAATTGCGGAACAGTTTGGTGAATTCCTCGGGAAAGGGCTTGCTACCGTGGCAGCGGTCACCAATCCGGAGGTGTTTGTTATAGGCGGCGGCGTATCCAAGGCAGGCCCAATCCTTCTTGAATATATACAGAAGTATTATAAGGAATATGTATTCCATGCAAGCCGTGATGCCAGGTTCAAGCTTGCAACACTTGGAAATGATGCAGGAATTTATGGCGCGGCTAAGCTTGTTTTGGAATAAAGATAAATTTATAGTCTTATGACAAAAGTGGGAGATCAGTTATGAAAGAGAGTACGATTTCGACCCTTAAGGGGATTTTGCCGGCAGAAGATATCAGGGTGAATGAACCAATGAAAAGCCATACATCATTTAAGGTAGGAGGACCTGCGGATGTCTTTATAACACCGCAGACTGATGGACAGCTGATAGACTGTATCAAAGCACTGAGGGCTGAAAAAGAAAAATATTTCATAATGGGTAACGGAACCAATCTGCTGGTTTCGGATGCCGGCTACAGGGGCTGCGTTATCCAGCTGTATCATAATTACAGTGAGATATCGGTGTTCGGAAATAATATGACAGCAAAGGCAGGCGCTCTGGTGGTAAGAGCTGCCAATGAAGCCTGCAGACAGGGACTTTCGGGGCTGGAGTTTGCCAGTGGAATTCCCGGTACAATAGGCGGTGCGGTTACAATGAACGCAGGAGCATATGGAGCTGAAATAGTCAAGGTAGTCCGCCTTGTAAGGATGCTTGATCTTAAATATATGATGAAATGTGAATATGCTTCATCGGAAATGAATTTTTCATACAGGCACAGTCTGGTAAAAGAGCATCCGTTCGTAGTCCTTGAAGTGGAAATGGAGCTTATGAAGGGCAATGAGGAGATCATCCAGAAGAGAATGGATGATTACAAGGAGCAGCGCAATGCCAAGCAGCCACTGGATTACCCCAGTGCAGGATCTACATTCAAAAGGCCTGCAAAGCATTATGCAGGTAAGCTGATCGAAGATGCCGGATTAAGAGGACATCAGATAGGTGGTGCACGAGTATCGGACAAGCACTGCGGATTTATTATCAACACAGGTAATGCAACTGCATCTGATATCCTTAAGCTGATGATAGAGGTTCAGAAAAGAGTATTTGACCGTTTCCATGTTAAACTGGAACCGGAGATTTGTTTTCTTGGGTGGAAGTAGGTCATGAGACTGGTAATAGTTACGGGAATGTCAGGGGCAGGTAAGAGTACTGCACTAAAGTTTTTGGAAGACAGCGGATACTATTGTGTGGATAATCTTCCGGTTCCGCTTATAGGTAAGTTCACCGAACTGTTGGCTCTTCCGGACAGTGAGGTAGAAAAGGCGGCATTGGGAGTGGATGTAAGAGCAGCTCATTCCTTTGATGAGCTGCTTGTAAATCTTGAAGAGCTTAAGGATCATAACGTAAGCTACAGTATTCTTTTTCTTGAAGCCGGAGATGAGATTTTAATAAAGAGGTACAAGGAAACAAGAAGATCGCATCCTCTTGCAGGCGACGGAAGAGTGGATGTAGGGATAAAAAAGGAGCGTGAGGCGCTTAAGATCATTAAGCAGCGTTCCGATTATATAATAGACACCAGCCGTATGCTGACGAGAGAGCTCAAGGCGGAGCTCGATAAAATATTTATCGAGAATAAAGCATATAAGAATCTGTATGTTACCATAGTTTCCTTTGGATTCAAATATGGAATTCCGATAGACGCAGACTTGGTATTTGATGTACGTTTCTTGCCTAATCCTTATTATTTTGAAGAATTAAAGTACAAGAACGGTAATGACAGTGAGGTCAGGGACTATGTCATGTCATTCGAGGATGCGGATATCTTCCTTGATAAGCTTAAGGATATGCTGCTTTTCCTCCTTCCCAATTATATAATAGAGGGAAAAAACCAGCTGGTTGTGGCTATAGGCTGTACAGGCGGAAAGCACAGGAGCGTTACCCTGGCCAATGCGCTGTTTGAACGTATGAACAGTTATGAGGATTACGGGTTCAGAATAGAGCACAGGGATATAGATAAGGATGCCAAGAGAAAGATGTAGGGTTGTTTTATGTCATTCGCAGGAACGGTTAAGGATGAGCTGTTTAAGCATATCGGAGCTTCAAGGCATTGCCGTCTTGCAGAACTTTCGGCGCTTATTTCTTTCGGAGGGATTGATATCTGCAAAGATGACGTGGATTACGTTTCCTTTGATTCCGATAACAGATATGTAGCTGAAAAGTGCTTTACATTACTGACAAAAACATTTAATATATGTAAGAATGAAAGTAAGAGCGAAAAAAACGGCTCGGCAGCTGCTTTCGCAATTGATGATAAAGAAGAGATTAGGAAGCTCAGGCAGGCTGTTTCGGGAGATTTGCTTCTTCAGAAATCCTGCTGTATGAGAGCCTATCTGAGGGGTGCATTTCTGGCATCCGGTTCTGTTTCGGATCCTAACAAGTCATATCATTTTGAAATAGTATGCAGGGATCTGAAACAGGCAGAATGTATTACGGAGATAATGAGACACTTTGATATATCGGCAAGGGAAGTGGAACGTAAGAACCGTCCGGTCGTATATCTTAAGGAAGGCTCATCTATAGTTGATATGCTTAATGTTATGGAAGCGCATGTGGCACTCATGGAATTCGAGAATTCCAGGATACTCAAGGATATGCGTAATTCGCTTAACAGACGGGTTAATTGCGAAACGGCAAATATTGACAAGACAGTGACAGCAGCTGTAAAGCAGGCAGATGATATAAGAACGGTTATGGGGATGCCTGAATACAAAAAGCTGCCGCAGGGTTTAAGGGAGCTGGCACAGCTAAGACTGGATAATCCTGATGCTTCTCTTAAAGAACTGGGACAGATGTGCGATCCTCCGTTGGGGAAGTCCGGAGTAAACCACAGACTGCGTAAAATATCGGCTCTGGCCGGGAGCATGTATAAATCTGTATAAAATACGAAGTATTTCTTAGTTAATATTATGAGGAGGAAGGAGAATATTATGAAGAAAAAAGGCATTACCATTCAGCTTGAAAACGGACTGGAGGCCAGACCTATCGCGATGCTTGTGCAGGTTGCCAGCAGATATGAGAGTTCTATCTACATTGAGACAGGAGAAAAGAAGGTTAACGCAAAAAGCATAATGGGAATGATGTCCCTGATCCTTAAGACAGGCGATACAATTACGGTATCGGCAGACGGTAAGGATGAGGATGAGGCAATAAAAGCAATAGATGAATATTTAAGCAGCAAATAAACGGGAGGAAAATAATGGCTAATCCTATAGTTACTATAACAATGAATTCGGGTGGAGTGATCAAAGCGGAATTATATCCCGACATTGCCCCAAATACGGTAAATAATTTTATCAGTCTTGTACAGAAGGGTTATTATGACGGCCTGTCATTTCACAGAGTTATAAAAGGATTCATGATCCAGGGTGGATGTCCTGAGGGAACAGGAACAGGCGGTCCGGGCTACTGCATTAAAGGTGAGTTTTCCCAGAACGGTTTTAATAACGATCTTAAGCATGATGAGGGTGTGCTTTCGATGGCCAGGACAATGATGCCGGATTCGGCTGGTTCACAGTTCTTTATCATGCATAAGAATTCGCCGCATCTTGACGGAGCATATGCTGCTTTCGGGAAGGTAACAGAGGGTATGGATGTGGTCAATGCCATAGCGGAATGCCGAACCGATTATTCGGATATGCCTGTGGAGCCTCAGATCATGACAAGTGTTACGGTTGAAACATTTGGTGAGGAATACCCTGAACCGGTGAAATGTTAGTGGTTACAGAATGTTCATATTTATTTAAAAGAATCTTAATTCCTGAATCATTTTTTATACATTTATGGGAATTATACTCTTATCATAAGCTGATGAGAGACAGAGTAAACAGATAATACTTTTTCATAATAAATGCCGGAGGACATAGTCCGCCGGCATCCTCCCGTTTTAGGGGCAGGAATACTGGAAATATGCGGTGAACTGTGATATACTTTCTTTACGGCATTTTTCCGGAGGGATATATGTTAAAAATGGGTAAGGATAAAGAGGCAGCGAAGGAAGTTGCCGGAACTGTTAATGGTAAGACAGGGAATACGGCCGGTGATGACGGGAGAGACGGTAAGAGTTCCGGGGGCAAAAGGTTCTCCGGTGTGAAACGGGCAGACAGATTTAAGAGAGGCTCGGCCGTATCGGAAGATACAGATAACGGTAAGGACAAAAAGAAGGATCGTTATACTGACAAAATGCTGTATGACATGGGAACTGTAATAGTTTTCTGTGCATTTATAATTGCTTCAATTGTTATGGCAAACTCTGATAGTGATGTCTATAAGCTGAATCTGACGATGGTTGGCGTGACTTTTGGTGTAGCTGTTCTTGCTGCCTTTCGCGTGATAAACGGTGCGATGATACTGGCAGCGTTGCAGACGGTTATATTTATCGGATACAGGGTCATGTCTTCCCAGGGTTCCGATAACAGGGCGGTGCTTGGATGGATACTGGTTCCCGGACTGACCGTTCTGGGATATTCGTTTATAGATAAATCAAAGAAAGAACTTGAACGTACAAGAGAAGTTATGCTGGAGCAGATAAATGAACTGGTCATGACCGATCCTGTTACGGGTCTGTACAATCTTCGAAGCATGTATATGGATATACAGACTCAGATTTCCTATGCGGAAAGAAATAATAAGAATATTTGTCTGATGATATTAAGACCCAAGTATCTGAATGAACTTAAGGCAGTGCTTGTCAAAAAGGAGTTCAATGATGTTGTAATAAGGCTTTCCAAGGCAGTATGTGATACGGTACGTCTTGAAGACAGGGTATATGCAATTGATTCGGAAGGCAGCTTCGGAGTAATCCTTACCTGCGATCTTGCGGGTGCAAGACTGGTTGAAGAACGTCTTGCCGATAAGCTGAATGATAATGATCTCTATGAAGGTGTTAAAGAAGATAACGAAATACGCGTGGAGATGATGATGGGCTGCGTGCAGTACGACGAAGAGATTGACAGAGATGCGATCATGCTTAAGAAGATGGCAGAGGAAGCCATGAGAGATCTGTGACCGTTATAGGAACAGATAAAAGTAGATATATAAAAGAAAAGGAAAATAAGCTGTTATGAAGTATTTTGTTACCGGCGGTGCCGGTTTTATCGGATCAAATATGGTAGACAGGCTCCTCAGTGAACCGGAGAATGAAGTTATCGCATATGATAATTTTTCGACGGGAAGAAAGGAATTTCTTCAGGATGCTCTTAAGAATGACAGATTTACTCTGGTTGAAGGGGATACGCTTGATCTCGATGCATTGACGAATGCAATGAAGGGTTGTGAGTTTGTATTTCATTTTGCGGCCAATGCTGATGTGCGGATGGGCTGTGAACATCCGAGGAAGGATCTTGAGCAGAATACTATAGCAACCTATAATGTGCTCGAAGCAATGAGAGCAAACGATATAAAGAAAATAGGTTTTTCTTCGACAGGTTCTGTATATGGCGAAGCTGAAGTGATCCCTACTCCCGAGAATGCTCCGTTCCCGATCCAGACATCGTTATACGGCGCCAGCAAGCTTGCATGTGAGGGTCTGCTTGCTGCCTATGCGGAAGGGTTTGATTATACGGCATATATTTTCCGCTTCGTTTCCATTCTGGGGGAGCGGTATACACATGGCCATGTTTTTGATTTCTGTAAGAGACTTAAGGACGATCCCGATCATCTTCACATTCTTGGGGACGGTCATCAGAAGAAATCATACCTTTATGTTAAGGACTGCATGGAAGCAATACTTACGGTAGTCAGGAATGCAAAAGAAAAGGTAAATATCTATAATCTCGGAACGGATGAATATGTTGAGGTAAATGATTCCGTACGTTTCATCTGCGGTAAGCTCGGAGTGACTCCCGAACTGACATATGCCGGTGGAGAGAGGGGATGGATAGGTGATAATCCGTTCATTTATCTGGATACAAAGAAGGTACGCTCTCTGGGATGGATGCCGAAGGCTTCTATAGAGGACGGAGTGGTTAAGACTGTTGAATATCTGATGGCTAATCCGTGGGTGTTTGAGGCAAGAGAATAAGCCGGCACAGGTATTACGTATTTTTTACTTGAAAAAATGAATATATTATGTTAACATCAATATATCGGTACAGACGGATTTCGGAATACATTATCTTGGTGGGAAAAGGATAGGATGATGTGAAAGCCGGCAGGCCGGATCAAATCATGATATTGTAATGAGTATTTGCGCGAGGAGAAAAGGATGGGCAAATAAATCTTTACAGATTGAGAGTATTGTCCTCATTTGATTTCGCGTATGCGTCATTCAAATGGGGATTTTTTAATTGACAAAAGGAGAAGAGAAAGATGATTGTTGCGCGCAGTCCGTTAAGGATATCACTTGGAGGCGGCGGGACCGATCTCCCCTCGTATTATCAGCAGAGGGAGGGGTTTCTTATTTCGGCGGCGATCGATAAGTATGTATATATAACTTTGCATGAGACCTTTGATAAGGGATATTATCTTAAGTATTCGAAGTTCGAACATGTACAGGAGATAGATGAGATACAGCATCCTATCATCCGTGAAGCTCTGAAAATGCTTGACTGGAAGAAGAACCATATTGAGATCTGTTCCATGGCCGATATTCCGGCGGGAACAGGACTCGGTTCATCAAGCAGCTTTACAACGGCGCTCCTTAGGGCATTGCACACAATGCAGGGAAATATCGTAAGTACGAGAACGCTGGCTGAGGAGGCATGCGAAATAGAGATGAACCGTCTTAAGGAGCCTATCGGAAAGCAGGATCAGTATATAGCTGCTTACGGCGGGATAACATGCATGAACTTTCATAAGGATGGGTATGTTTGGGTTGATCCGCTTAATATATCTAAGGAGACCTTATACAATCTTGAGGATAATCTGATCCTGTATTTTACCGGTTTCTCGCGTTCGGCAGGCAGCATTCTCAAGGAACAGGATGACAAGAGCAGGGATAAGAATTCCGATATGCTTAAGAATCTGGATTTTGTAAAGGATCTGGGGTATCAGAGCAAGAAAGCTTTTGAGTCCGGTGATCTGGATGCTTTTGCGGATATAATGAATGTCCATTGGGAATATAAGAAGAAGCGATCGGGCGGTATGAGCAATCCCCAGATCGATGAATGGTATGATCTGGCTCTTAAGAACGGCGCCAAAGGCGGTAAAATGATAGGCGCAGGCGGAGGCGGATTCCTGATGTTCTACTGCGAAGACAAGAGAAGGCTGCGTAAAGCAATGGAAGCAACCGGAATGGAAGAGGTAAGATTCCGTTTCGAAATGGAGGGAGCAAGGATTCTCTGATCGGTTGTATTGAATGTTTTAATGGTTTGGTTTCCGGGTGAAAAAATGTCGGATTATAATACAGATACAGAAAACATACAGATAGTGGTTTTGATGGGTGGCCTGGGAACAAGGCTAAAGGAATTCACTAAGGAATGTCCCAAGCCTCTGGTTGATGTGGAAGGCAGGCCGTTTTTTGATTACTCCCTTAAGCTTCTCATGCATCATGGATTCCGTAAGTTTCTCTTTCTGATAGGCTACAGGGCCGAGATGATAGAGGAGTACTACGGAGATGGCAGCAGGCTCGGAATATCCATTACCTACTGCTATGACGGAAATGAGCTTCTCGGAACAGGGGGTGCTGTAAAACGGGCGTATGATCTTCTGGAGGATGATTTCCTTCTTATGTACGGGGATTCCTTCATGGACATAGATTATGAAGAAACCGTTTACCGATATTTTGAAGGCAAGCAGCGCGGTATGAAGGCTCTTATGACTGTTCTTAAGAACGGTAACCGTTTTGATAAGTCCAATGTTATCATGAACGGCAGGGAGATAGAACTGTACGATAAACGGGATATAAAACCCGAGATGGATTATATCGATTACGGTGTATGCATGTACAGTAAAGAGCTGTTTGAGGATGACTATCTGGAGAGCATACTTTCCGGAGGAAAAGAAAGGGAACAGACTGACGGCAAGACTGTGTTGAAATTTGATATAGCCGTACTTCAGAAGCAGCTCAGCCTGGATAAGAAGATCACCGCACATATAGTCACGAAACGCTTTTATGAGATAGGCAGTCCTGAATCGCTGAATGAATTCAGGTCATATGTGAAGCACAGGTTTTATGAGAGCAATCCGGCTGTATTTATTGACAGAGACGGTGTGCTTAACGAAATCGTATTCAATGATGATACGGAGCAGATGGATTCTCCTCAGAAGCTTTCCGAATTCAAACCGTTCCCGGAAGCGGAGGATGCATTAAGACGCATCAAAGAGAAAGGATATTATGTATTCCTTGCCACCAACCAGCCGGGAGCAGCCAAGGGTAAGAGCAGCCTTAAGACACTGTATGACATAAACACGCTTTTTGCCGAGCAGCTTTCCGATAAGGGAATTGATATAGACGGTATATTTATGTGTCCTCATTATCCCAAAATGAGTGAGTACACTAAGGAAAAGTTCCTGATAAAGATCTGTGACTGCAGGAAGCCTAAACCGGGTCTTTTGCTGAAGCCGAAGGATATCTGCAATATAGATTACGATAATTCCTATATGATAGGAGATTCCTTTACCGATATTGTTGCAGGCCGGGCTGCGGGAGTAAAGACGGTCTATATCGGGGAGCTTAAATGTGACGCATGCAAGAAGCTGTGCGATATAGATCCGGATCATATAGTACATAACGTATCTGAGGCGGCGGATATTATACCGGATCGAAATCAGGCTGTGATCAGATGATGATCAGAAAAATATATGACGGGACAGGCCGGAAACGGAACATGAAAGAGTGACCGGCGATAATGAGTATAAATATAAACAGGAGGTTACAGATTATGAGTACAAGCTACATTGACAAGTATATGGAGGAGACAGTTCAGATCGTCAATACCATACCGAGAGATGAGATCGCAAAAGGAATTGAAATCCTTAAAGAAGTGAGGGATAAAGGAGGCCGCCTTTTTATTCTGGGTGTAGGGGGAAGCGCAGCCAATGCTTCACATGCTGTAAATGATTTCAGAAAGATAGGAAAGATTGAGACCTATGCTCCGACAGATAATGTATCGGAACTGACGGCGCGTACCAATGATGAGGGATGGGAGACTACCTTCAGTGAGTGGCTTAAGACATCCAGAGTTAATGATAAAGACTGCATCATGGTATTCTCTGTGGGAGGAGGCTCGGAGACGACAAGCCTTAATATTGTAAATGCGCTTAAGCTTTCAAAGGAAAGGGGAGCAAAGGTTATCTCGATCGTATCAAGAACCGGGGGATATTCGAAGCAGGTCAGTGATGCATGTGTGCTCATTCCTGTTGTGAGTGATGAAAGGATCACACCACATGCCGAAGGATGGCAGGGAGTAATATGGCACCTTATGGTCAATGCCATAAATGCTTAAGCGGCGGACGTGTTCATAGGAAGTTACGGTAAATAAAATGATTTAATTCGTTCACTGTAATTGATCAGAAGGGGTTAATGAAGCAATAGCAGAAGGGAGTATGAGTATGAAGTTTGAAGATCTTAGAGTAACGGTTTATGCAGACGGCGCGGACATAGAAGCGATGAAGGAAGAATACAGGAAAGGATATGTGAAGGGATTCACTACCAATCCTACACTCATGAAAAAGGCAGGTGTTAAGGATTATGTGACCTTTGCCAAAGAAGCGATAAGGGAGATACCCGATCTGCCGCTTTCTCTCGAGGTATTCGCAGATGATTTTGATACCATGGAAAAGGAAGCTGAATTCATATCCGCACTCGGAGATAATGTGTACGTTAAAATACCCATTACCAATTCAAAGGGAGAATCGAGCGTACCTCTTATAAAGAAGTTATCTTCAAAAGGTATCAGAATAAACGCAACGGCGATCCTTACACTCGAGCAGGTACGTTCTGTCGTTGATGCGTTTGCCGAAGGAACGCAGAATATAGTCTCTGTTTTTGCCGGAAGGATACTTGATACCGGAGTGGATGCCGTTCCGGTAATGAAAGAGGTAACGGAGATCTGTAAGGCGAAGCCCGGAACCTTATCGTTGTGGGCAAGCTGCCGTGAACTGTATAATATAATTCAGGCTGATCAGTGCGGAACGGATATCATTACGGTAACAAACAATATACTTGCCAAGCTTCCTAATCTCGGAAAGGATCTCACACAGCTTTCACTTGAGACAGTTCAGATGTTTGTCAATGACGGAAAGAGTCTTGGATATTCCATACTTTAAAATTTTGTGAAATGAATATGGAAAACAGGTTCAAAACAGGCATGCCATGAACCTGTTTTTTTGTGGGTTTTAATGAAATTTTAATTTTTGTGTTTTTATAATTTGACATTTCATGAAAATACGATATAATACCTATTGTTATATACAAATGTTTATAATTTTTTTATCATAAGTTTATACTTGTCGTGGGAAAAGGAAAGGAGATCATCATGGCAGAAGTTAAGAAACCTACAGCTGTACCCAAGAAGGCTGAGGAAGTTAAAGCAGATGCAGCAGTAGAGACCAAGACAGCAGCAGCTAAGAAGGTAGCAGCTCCCAAGAAGACAACAGCAGTAGCTAAGAAGGCAGCAGCTCCCAAGAAGGAAGCAGCACCCAAGGCAGCTAAGAAGGCAGCAGCTCCCAAGAAGGAAGCAGCACCTAAGGCAGCTAAGAAGGCTGCTGAAGTAGCAGTTAAAATTCAGTTCAACGGAAACGAGGTTGATCTTGACTGGCTCAAGGCAGAGGTTGCCAAGAAGGCAGGCGAAGGCGCAGTTGCATACTTCAACGCAAATGAAGGAAAGGTATATTGCACAGTTAACGGAGAAGCTAAGTGTGACTTCGAGGTTTAATTACCTATAGTATTCAGGAATTATTTATATGAAACGGACAGGCATCGGTTATAATATCGATGCCTTTTGTTTGTTTATTAAAAAAACTGCGAATATTACACTTGACAGATAAGAAATGGAGTGATATCTTATCTATAGATGTTAGCACTCCTCTTTAATGAGTGCTAACAGTACCAGAGGATATAAGAGGGAGGTGTTGTTCAGTGGAGCTAAGCAGCAGACAGGAAACGATCCTGTTAGCTATAATCAAGACTTATCTTGATACAGGTGAACCGGTAGGCTCAAGAACAATATCCAAGTATACAGACCTTAATCTGAGTTCTGCCACTATCCGTAATGAAATGGCAGATCTCGAGGAGATGGGATATATAATGCAGCCTCATACTTCCGCAGGTCGTATTCCTTCCGATAAAGGTTACAGATTTTATGTGGATCACCTTATGGCCGACAAGGAGAAGGAAGTCGATGAGATGAAGGAGATACTCATCGAGAAGGCGGACAAGATGGAACAGGTGCTTAAGCAGATAGCCAAGTCTCTGTCGGTGAATACGAATTATGCCGCAATGATATCGGCTCCCAGATATCATCAGAACAAGCTTAAATTCATACAGCTGTCCAGGATGGGTGACGATCAGATAGTAGCGGTCATAGTTGTGGAAGGGAATATAATCAAGAACGAGATAATAGATATACAGCAGTATCTTGATGACGAGACTTTACTTAAGCTGAACATACTTTTAAATACGCACCTTAACGGTCTGTCAATAGAGGAAATATCTTTGGCGGCTATCCAGAAGATGAAAGAGCAGGCAGGTATCCACTCAGAGGTAATAAGTGATGTTATCGATGCTGTCGGTGAAGCGATCAAGGCCGATGAAGATCTGGAAATCTATACAAGCGGTGCAAATAATATTTTCAAGTATCCCGAGCTTAGTGATCATGAGAAGGCAAGTGAGATTATTACAGCATTTGAAGAGAAGAAACAGCTTTCGGATATCGTGTATGAAACACTTTCCAATCAGGATGTGGACAGTACGGGGATACAGGTTTATATAGGTGAGGAATCACCGGTTCAGAACATGAAGGACTGCAGTGTTGTGACCGCGACCTATGAGCTTGATGAAGGAATGCGCGGAACGATAGGTATAATAGGTCCGAAACGAATGGATTATGACAAGGTTGTAAAGACACTGAAGTCCATAACCAGTCAGCTCGACAGTATTTATAAGAAAGATCATAAGGGGAACCGGAAGCGATAGCGACGGTGGATTCCTTATGATGCCTTAGCGGCGAGCGTATTCAGAAGAAGTACGAAGTACTTCTTACAATAATAAGATCATAAGGGGAAAAATAAATAATATAAAGTTTTGGAAAGGAGCTGTTGAAAAATGGCTGAAAAAGATTTAAATGAAGAGACTGTCATACAGGAGGATGAGGCTGTTATGACCGAAGAGGAAAGCGGGAAAGACAACGACAATAAATCCTCTGATAATACAGAAGCTGCCGGGGAAACACAACAGAATGAAGAAAACGTAAACGCAGATGCAGATGCCGAAGAGACCCCGAAAGAGGGAGAAACGGAAGCGGAAACGGAAGAAAGCGACGAAGCAGCTGAAGGAAAGGAAAAGAAAAAGCTATTTAAGAAGAAAGAAAAGAAGGATAAAAAGGATGAAAAGATAGAGGCTCTGACTGATCAGGTAAAGCGTCAGATGGCTGAGTTCGATAATTTCCGCAAGCGTACCGAAAAGGAAAAATCATCCATGTATGAGATGGGTGCAAAATCAGTTATCGAGAAGATACTTCCGGTTATAGATAACTTCGAGAGGGGGCTTGATACAGTCCCTGCGGATGAAGCGGATTCTCCGTTCACGGAAGGAATGCGCATGATCTATAAGCAGCTTATGACCGAGCTTGACAATATCGGAGTTAAGCCGATAGAAGCTCTGGGAGCAGAGTTCAATCCGGACTTCCACAATGCGGTAATGCAGGTTGAGAGTGAAGAGTACGAAAGCGGTCATGTGGCACAGGAAATGCAGAAAGGTTACATGTACCGTGACAGCGTGGTCAGGCATTCGATGGTGGCAGTGGTACCTTAGATATGATCCGGATATGATATATTCGGAATGATAAGCCGGGACGACTGCATGATATACAAAACAAGGTTCTTCGGTTAAGAGGAAGCTTTTAACATAAAAATATAATTCAGAAATGATAGAAAGTATAAACAGGAGGATAAAGTTATGGGAAAAATAATAGGTATCGATTTAGGAACAACAAACAGCTGCGTAGCAGTAATGGAAGGTGGTAAGCCCACCGTAATAGCAAATACAGAGGGTTCAAGAACAACTCCGTCTGTAGTGGCTTTCACAAAAACAGGCGAAAGGCTCGTAGGTGAGCCGGCAAAGCGTCAGGCGGTTACGAATGCAGAGAAGACCATTTCTTCCATAAAGAGAGAGATGGGAACAGATTACAAGAGAACAATAGATGACAAAAAGTATTCACCGCAGGAGATTTCCGCAATGATCCTTCAGAAGCTTAAGGCAGATGCTGAAAGCTATCTGGGAGAGAAGGTAACGGAGGCTGTTATAACGGTTCCCGCATATTTCAACGACTCACAGCGTCAGGCAACAAAGGATGCTGGAAAGATTGCCGGACTTGATGTTAAGCGTATCATCAATGAGCCTACAGCCGCAGCATTGGCTTACGGTCTTGATAATGAGAAGGAACAGAAGATAATGGTATACGACCTTGGCGGCGGTACCTTCGATGTTTCCATTATTGAAATAGGTGAGGGCGTTATCGAGGTTCTTGCTACCAACGGAAACAATAGGCTCGGCGGTGATGATTTCGATCAGAAGATCACGGATTATATGCTGTCAGAGTTTAAGAAGAATGAAGGAGTTGATCTTTCAAACGATAAGATGGCGCTCCAGAGACTTAAGGAAGCTGCTGAGAAGGCTAAGAAGGAACTGTCAAGTGCGACGACTACCAATATAAATCTTCCGTTTATCACGGCAACGAGCGAGGGACCCAAGCACTTTGATATGAACCTTACAAGGGCTAAGTTCGATGAGCTTACACATGACCTTGTAGAAGCTACCACGATTCCTGTACAGAATGCTCTTAAGGATGCAGGTATATCCGCTTCAGAGCTTGGACAGGTACTTCTGGTAGGTGGCTCGACACGTATCCCTGCTGTTCAGGATAAGGTTAAACAGCTTACGGGTAAGGAACCTTCCAAGTCACTTAATCCCGATGAGTGTGTTGCGCTCGGTGCATCAATACAGGGTGGTAAGCTTGCCGGCGATGCCGGTGCAGGTGAGATCCTGCTTCTGGATGTTACACCTCTTTCACTGTCTATTGAGACAATGGGCGGTGTTGCAACAAGACTTATTGAAAGAAATACTACAATACCTACAAAGAAGAGTCAGATATTCTCTACAGCTGCCGATAATCAGACTGCGGTTGATATCAACGTAGTACAGGGTGAGAGACAGTTCGCAAGGGATAATAAGTCCCTCGGTCAGTTCCGCCTTGACGGTATACCTCCGGCAAGGAGAGGCGTTCCTCAGATAGAGGTTAC
>JAEEGL011693171.1_pt1 | contig 35688 bp, 21 predicted proteins | sample 9134231 | NCBI WGS metagenome assembly JAEEGL01 (sample SAMN16246548, study PRJNA631951) | gut metagenome | biome: gut microbiome; feature: rumen; material: fiber-attached | host: Bos | place: Iran: Karaj | collected 2018-10
CATGTCATTCTGTAACCATAACGTCCGTTTGGAAGTGCGAATGGTGCTAAAGACATGTTCTCCATACCACCTGCTACAACAACATCAGCATCACCTGCGATGATCATCTGTGCAGCCTGGTTAACACAGTTAAGACCAGAACCACAAACAACGTTTGTTGTAACTGCTGTTGTCTCGTTTGGAAGACCAGCCTTGATAGCTGCCTGACGAGCAACGTTCTGTCCTAATCCTGCCTGGATTACGCAACCCATGTAAACGTGCTCAACGTCCTCTGGCTTGATACCAGCTCTCTTAACAGCTTCCTTGATTACGATTGCACCTAAGTCTGCTGCTGGAGTTGTGCTAAGTGAGCCACCCATTGTACCAATGGCTGTTCTACATGCGCTAGCAATAACTACTTTTTTTCCCATGTTTTCTTTCTCCTTTTTAAGAAATACTTTTTTGTTTTGGCGTGTTAAAGTTAAATTTCTCAAATTCGAATCGATAATCCATCAACAGCCTGTGCATCTTGCACAATAAATGCCAATTAAAACTGTTAATTTTTTAACGAGCCGAGCTAAAAAAAATATACCTCAAACCGCCACCGATGGGAAAATGTTAGCATAATTTCACAGTATTTTCAAATAATTTTTTTGTCAGATATTTCTTTTGAATATGAGTTTTCTGACTATTCAACCTCATTTTTATCAATTCTCTCAATCCGCTTGTTAAAATATTATCAAGAAACGTTGATTTTTCGTCTCCAAGGAAACTTTAAGAGGCATGTGAGTTTCCAAATTGTATATTTTCTGAAGAAAATTCATATAAAATTCGCACATACATATAAAGAAAGTGATATAATGCCACTAAGGAAAATATTTGTGGAGATAAGTAATTATGGGGAAAGATTTGCATAAGGAAATGAAAAAATTGGCTTCGGCCTCACCTCTTCCATGCACAATTTTATCTGTAGAAAAAACGGATGAGGGTCTTGTGGGCGAGATTAATTACTTCGCTGTTAACGAACCATTTAAGCGAAGCTTTTATGTCCTGCTTCAACAATCTAACAATATCAATAATATTGACTATGACACCTTCGACGATTACATAGAAGGTAAATCATACACTACCTACATTCCGAAGGAGCCAAAGTTTGAGGACATCGTCTTCAAATGTGCATGGAATGGAGAACCTATCCGCACCTATGTGGACACCACAAAAATTTACGGCAATTGGACGGAGATCATTCTCATGCCAATCAGCTGTGAGCATGATGACAATGTTGCCTACTGTCAGTTCATGTACACCATCAACAAGCAGATGGAACCAGACAAATATGTTATGTTGTCGCCTGAGATTTCAAGCTTTGTGATTAAGACCTGCTTAGAGCTTAATGAGGACAGAGATTTCCTCAAGAATCTGAGTGATGTTACAAAAGAAATCAGGGAGTACACCAACTCCTTTTCATGCGCCATGATTTCTATAGACAGGGATTTGCAAACCTTTAGTGTACTGAGCGAAAGCGTTTTAAACGACATGTTTAACATAAAGGAAATCTTTAAAGATATGCCTTACGAAATTATAGAGTGCTGGGATGGACTACTTAAAGTTACAAACTCGATAATCATCAAAAATGAGCAGGATATGCTAATGTATGAGGATAAGTCACCTAAATGGGTAGCAACCCTCAGACGAGACAACGTTAAAAGCCTTTGCCTGGTACCGTTCATTCGTCATGGCGAGATTATCGGTTATCTTTACATTGCAAACTTTGATATATCTGAGACCAGCAGATTCAAGGAAACCATGGAATTGATTTCCCGCTTCCTCTCAGCTGAGCTTGCAAGCTATCAGGCTGTCACAAAAAACAATTTACAAATTTAAAGACAAAGCAAAAGGTCACCTAATAACGAGGTGACCTTTTTATGTGATATATTAAAGTGCAATTGCTGTCTCAAGGGCAAGCTTCATCATCTCTGTAAATGACTTCTGGCGGTCCTCAGCTGGGATTTCCTCAGAAGTAACAAATGAATCAGAAATTGTAAGCATACAAGTAGCATTCTTGCCAAGCATATTTGCGTTGTTGAAAAGAGCAAAGCTCTCCATCTCAACACAATCGCAACCGCAGCGCTCCTTAACAGCCTTCCAGCCACCCATCTCAGGTGCTGTGTAGAACTGATCTGCAGAGTGAACCTTTGCAACCTTTGCATCGATGCCAAGCTCCTTAGCCTTTGCAATAGCGATATCGTTAATCTTCTTGCTTGGATAAAGTGTCTTTTCCTCTACGCCGTTTGTATATTTAGCAAATGTGCTGTCAGAGTAAGCGCTCTCCGAGATAACTACGTCGAGAACATTGAGCTTATCTGTATAGCTTCCTGCTGAACCGATTCTGATAATATTCTCTACATCGTAGAAAGCGTAGAGCTCATATGAGTAAATTCCAATTGAAGGCATACCCATTCCTGATGCCATAACTGATACAGGAACTCCCTTGTACTTACCAGTGAATCCGAGGCAGTTACGTACAGTGTTGACGCACTTTACATCTTCCAAAAAGTTTTCTGCTACAAACTTTGCGCGAAGTGGATCTCCTGGCATAAGAACGGTTTTGGCGAAATCTCCTTTATTCGCTTCGTTATGTGGTGTTGCCATAATTGCGACCTCCTTATTAAATATTTATTTGTGTTTTAATTTTAAGCTAGAGTAATATTCTAGCCCATTGTTCCCTGTTTTACAATAATTCTACTACTTATAGTTGTAGAAATAGTGTGCATTTATAGTGACACCCTCAGTTCTGTCCAAAAATCCCTCCTGACCTTGTTCAACCTGAGTATTATGCAGGTTCTGAGCATAGGATGCTGTACAGAAAAACAAAGCATCGGTATTTGTATTGCCAGCTATAGCCTGAGCTGCGGCATATTGGCAACCACTATTAGGACCGTTGGCCAAAATAAGAGCAACTCGCCCCGATGTAACCGGTGCAAACTGACCTGATGAATAAATTACTCCCGCAATAGAATTCGGGAACTTGGAGCTGGCCACACGGTTCATAACTACTGAGCCTACAGCCAAACGTCCTGAGGAACCCTGATTGTCCGCCTCAGCCTGTATCAGAGCAGCCAGCAAAAGTGTCTCCTCATCTGTGGTGCTGTATCCACCGCCATAGGCACCGTGCTCACCGGCAAGCTTCTGGGCCAATGCACGCTGGGCATCCTGGTACTGTTTCTGGATTCTCTTCTCGTAATCCTTTGCCTCCTGAAGCTGTCTCTCAATCTCCTCTAGCATGGCCTGAGTCTCAGCAATCTGACCATTAGTGGTATCCAATGCACTGGTAGTATTTCCAACTAAAACTCCCAGCTGAGATTTCTTTGAGCTAAGTGAATCCTTGTAGGCACTGAGCTGTTTGTTCTTTTCCTCGACCTCAGCTTTCTTCTCCTCAAGTGCAGCCTGAGTGGTCTCAAACTTCTTTATAGCCTTCTGGTCATACTCCACAATCTTTGACATGTACTCCAGGCGCTGAAGAAACTCAGCCATAGAACCACTCTCCAGGAAATTGACCAGAGTGTTTGTAGACTTGTTTTCATACATATATTGGATGCGAACCTTCATTGAACGCTTTTGAAGGTCCAATGTCTTTTGAATTTCATCCAACTCGCCATTTAAGGTCTCAATATCCGCCTCAACAACGGCAATATCCTGCTCTGTCTCAGATATCTCACCAGTGACTGTAGAAATCTGATTGTTCAAGCTTGAAATCTGCCCAGACAAATTATTAGCCTGGCTCTCAAGCTGATTTTTAGCATCCTGAGCCGCCTGTTGTTGATTTTGAATATCCTGAACCTTTTGTGTGGCGTTTTGTGTTTCTTCCTTAAGCCTGTCTACCTCAGCCTGCGAAGCCTGCACCGAGGTACTAATGCAGCTCAAGGATAGAATCATCACCACCAAGCAGGCCCTAAGCCTGTGTTTCATCATTTCCCCCATGTAATAAAAATCCTATCTGTTAGATCTGCTGATGGCTTCTACCGCTACTGCACCACCTCGCACGATTTGGACCCTCTTAAATCGTGATTTAAGTAAAGAAATCAATTCATTATTCTTATTTTCTGTAAGTGTGCACTCAAACAAAACAGAATCTGAACCTATATCGCAAATCTTAACACTACCGCCTCTGTCAAAAACCTCGGCAATCTGGAAAGCCTCAGTCTTGCCCACTGAATCCAGACCATAAACTGCAGCGTATAAAATTTCCTTCATATGAATTGGGATGGTGGTCAAATCGATAACCTTGATTACCTCCACCATCGCATTTAACTGCTTTTTAATCTGCTCAAAGGTCACGTCATCAGCCTTGACTGAAATAGTCATTCTGGAAACGTCCTCACGCTCCGTAGTACCAACAGTGAGAGTCTGAAGGTTGTAGGATTTTGCTGAGAAAAGGCCAGAAACCTTTGCCAAAACACCTACCTGATTTTCCACATATAAAGCAATCCATCTATTTTTCATTTTATCCATGTTGTCCACCTCAGCCTCTACTTTAAAATCATATCACTCAAAGGAGTGCCACTCTTTACCATCGGAAGAACTAAATCATCTGGCGATACTGCAAAATCAATAACTGTCGGGCCTTCCTTGTTGGCCTTGGCAGCCTTTAATGCTTCCACCACCTCTGACGCATCTGTAACTCTGATTCCCTTTACATCATAGGCCTCAGCCCACTTTAAGAAATCAGGGAAGTAGCCTCTGTCTCCAGCAGATAAATCTGTAATCTCGTAACGCTTTCCATAGAAAAGCTGCTGCATTTGGCGAACCATGCCTAGATTTGAATTGTTAAATATACATATAACAATAGGAATTTTCTCAGTCATTGCAGTGGCCATCTCCTGCATATTCATCTGGAAGCCGCCATCACCTGTCACAAGGACAACTGGCTTTTTAGGGTTGCCTACAGCGGCACCAATTGCAGCCGGGAAACCAAAGCCCATAGTTCCAAGACCACCTGAGGTGATAAACTCCTGTCCCTTGTTAAGCTTTATAAACTGGCTGGCCCACATCTGATGCTGACCAACGTCAGTAACAATATTTGCATCAGGAAATACCTGATTGATTCCCTCACAAATAGCCTGTGGGCAAACTCCTATCTTGCTGTTTGGCATAGTGAGAGGATGTTCCTTCTCCCACTCGGCAATCTTGTCTATCCACTTTTCAGTGTTCATAGCCTCAGCGTATTCCACAAGGCGTTCAAGAGCAATCTTTGCGTCAGCTGTGACAGGAACGTCAACAACTACATTTCGTGAAATGGATGCTGATGCAATATCAACGTGAACAATCTGAGCCTTTGGAGCAAATTTCTCCAAATCTCCAGTGATTCTGTCGTTGAAACGGGTGCCTATTGAAAAAAGCACATCGCATTCGGTCACGGCTTTATTTGCTGCGAACCTTCCGTGCATACCGCAATTGCCGATGTAAAGTGGGCTGTCCTCCGGCATAACACCCTTACCCATCACTGTAGTAGTAACTGGAATATTCATCTTGGTGGCAAACTCTAAAAGCTCTGTCTGGGCACCGGAAATCCTAACGCCACCGCCTGCTAAAATCAGTGGACGCTTAGCATTTTTCAGAAGCCTGTATGCCTTTTTCAGCTGGCCAATATGAACGGTCTCATTTGGGTGATAACCGCGAATATCCACGTGATCTGGGTATTCCGGTGAGCCCTGAGTAACCTGAATGTCCTTTGGAATATCAATAAGAACTGGGCCTGGCTTGCCAGTAGAGGCAACCTGAAATCCCATTTTAATAAGCTTTCCCATGTCCTCGCGGTCGCGAACGGTCACGCCAAACTTTGTGATAGAGCGGGTCATCCCCACAATATCAACCTCCTGGAAAGCGTCATTTCCAATGAGATGGAGTGGCACCTGTCCAGAAAAAATAACCATAGGAATGCTGTCGTAGTAGGCGTCTGCAATGCCTGTGATTGTATTGGTAGCACCTGGTCCTGAGGTCACTAGGACGACGGCGGTCTTTCCAGTGGCACGGGCATAGCCTTCAGCCTCGTGCACAAGAGCCTGTTCGTGGCGACCAAGGATGACTCGAATACCCTCGGTCTTGTATAGCTCATCAACGATATCCGTAATCATACCACCTGGATATGCGAAGATGGTGTCTACGCCCTCTTCCTTCAACGCCTTAACAAATAACTTTCGTCCTGTAATGTTTAATGCCATTTTTGTGTCCTCATCGTAAGTGCTAGTTTATGGTTGCTATTTAATGTATGTTCTAAAATAAAATTCTATATCGTAATAAGTCTGCTCCTCTGATTCCTCAGCCAGCTTCCACTCTGGCTTTTCATCTAAATTAGGGAAGTAGGTATCTGCATCGTAGGAATAATCCACGTATGTTACAAATGCGCGAGTGCATTCACCAAGCATCAATCTATAGATACTTTCCCCACCGATGACAAAAATATCATCTGGATTATATTTTTTAAGTTCTGCATCAAGCTCATCCTTTGAATGAACTACGATGGCGTCCTTTACCTGATAATTAGGGTCGCGTGTCAAAACTATATTCACGCGATTCTTAAGTGGCTTGCCATTAGGGAAGCTCTCTAGAGTCTTGCGCCCCATGACTACCACCTTGCCTGTGGTGGTCTGTCTAAAGAACTTCATATCATCAGGTATGCTGACTAATAGCTTGTTGTTTTTGCCGATGGCCCAATTTTTATCTACTGCAACAATTAAATTCATTCTATATCCTCCCAAAATCAGCCTTTCTATTTTTCCATGCTCCCGCAGGGCACCCTCCGCACTCTCGCGTGGGATCCCTCCCGCCGGCGTAGGTCCTTCCCACACTCGGCACAGTATCCCCTGCTCGCGCTCGCCAAGGTTATGTAGCTGATTTTTACACTGCTATAGGAATATTACGTATCTGCTCGCCAGCCTCATAGCCCTCAACGATTAAATCGTCGGTAGTGAAAGCGTAGAAATCCTTTACCTCTGGATTCAGACGAACCTTTGGTGCTGGAAGCTCTGGGCGACTTAGAAGCTCCTTAATCGCATCCACATGACGGTCATAGATGTGAGCGTCTGCGATAACGTGAATAAGCTGTCCAGGAATCATATCGTTGACCTGTGCCACCATCATAAGAAGGATTGCGTACTGGCAAACGTTCCAATTGTTGGCAGCCAAAATATCCTGTGAACGCTGGTTCAGAACCATGTTGAGCACCAGCTTTCCTGTCTCCTTGTCCTTTGTAACGTTGTAAGTAGCTGAATAACAGCAAGGGTCCAAATGACCTGTAGCCAAATCGTGGAACTGATAAAGGTTGGTCATTATACGACGAGAATAAGGTGTCTCCTTGAGCTGCTTTAACACGTAGTCCATCTGGTCAATCTGCTCGCCCTTAAACTCGAACTTTTCTCCAACCACGTAGCCGTAGGCTGTACCGATTGAGCCATTTTCATCAGCCCACTCATCCCACACGTGTGGCTTCAAATCATGGATATTGTTTGACTTGCGCTGGTATATCCAAAGCACCTCGTCCATGCATGACTTTAATGCTGTCTTACGCAATGTGAGAGCTGGGAACTCCTCGCGTAAATCGTATTTATTTACCACGCCAAACTGCTTGATGGTGTAGGCTTTTTCGCCAGTATCCTGCCAGGTTGGTCGCACAATTTCATCCTTTGTATCTGTGCCATTTTCCAAAATATCACGGCACATATTTTTAAATATAACGTCTGCTTTGCTCATGTAATCTCCCTTCGCCAGGGTGGGCATATACAGTTTTAATATGAAGCTATAATCACCCTAGAATATATTTAATCACTATAAATTCTACCACAACCGGTTCATATTTGAACACCCTTTGTTACTTATTGTAATGTTCTTCCTCACTTGAAAATATGTATCCATTGCGTTACTATATTGCTAGTTATGTTAGGCTTCCTATGGAAATCTAAGCCTAATAAATAGGAGAAGAAATGAGTCAACAGAAAGTAGATCAAAAGAAATTAGATAAGAAAAATCGTAGATCAATTCTTAGAAAGAAAAAGGCTGAGGAAATCGCCAGCATCGCTGTCGCTTCTATCATCGGTCTCGCCATTGTAGGTTGGGTAGGCTTTTCAATTTACACAAAGGTTCAGGATGCTTCAGAAGCAAATGCACCTGTTGTGTACAACGAGATTGACACTTCAGCAATCCAGAATTATCTTTCAGACCTTAGCGAATAAATCTGGTACTAATTTTATAGCATTTTTAGAGAGGACGTTTTGCACTGCAAGCCGTCCTCTATTTTGTATTTATAAAAACTGAAATATATCCATCTGATTATCCACCCAGGACTTCTGTTCCACATCGTGAATGATATCATCCTGCCTGTAATCTCCTATTAAAAATGGAGACTTAGGATTGTGGAGTAACTGATTATTTTTCACCTGAATCAAATCATTGTTGGCGTAGCAATATCTGCAAAAATGTCTGCAAGTATCATATGTGCCAATATCCGCGCCCAAATAACAGCTACAATCCTCCCTGGCAGATTTCACCTTGGACTTTTGTGGAACCAGATGCTTTCCAATTGCTTTTTCATATACCGGAAGGGTCATACAGCCACTGCAATCCGCTCCATATTTTTCAAGGAAATCTCCTTCCGCGCAGGGTCTCACCACCATACCATGGGCCCTGGCAATCTCTATCATCTTTCGCCCCAGATAGAGCTTATCTTCTGCTGAAACAGCTTTGGCTTCTGGGAAATTTCTTTTTACCTTTTCATAAATATCTATAAAGCTGATGACCGCAATTTTCGTGTACCCATCAAGCGCTTCAGCCATTTTCTCAAAGCTTTGAAGGTGATACTCAACTGTGTATTTATCATCAATAAAAATAGGATCGTAACGCCAGCCAATAGAGTTTATTCCGACCTTTTTTGACAGATACTTAAAGTCCTCCAGGACCTGACTCTTTTCTGGCACACCAGGCTCAATATCCTTGTCATAGCAGGTAATGGTCACATACCAAAACTGCCCATACCCCTCCAGCAAATCCAGATACTTGAAAAATGGTGCTGGATTTTTGCTGCAAAAGCCTATCACATCCACCACCTCTGGACTCAGCCTGTACCGACTGACCTGAACCGGATTATATGGATTACGCACGCACACAAAGCCTTCTTTTAATCTATTTGCCAACCATTCTGGATAAAAAGCAGGGATGTCAGTCCTCTGCCCTGTGTTTATAATCATGCCGTCTCTCCTTGAGGGTATAATAGCATAATTATCTTTATTTCTCATGGCAAATATGATATCAATTTTTATAGGTACTAAAGCAAGCCCATGAAAAATACGGCTCATTACTAGGCGTCATTGTATAGTGCCATTTTTCAAAAACATAATTTGTGTTGAAATCCGTTCCATCGATGGTATCAATCAGATATATCGAACAGACCCTTTTCAAGTAGAATCGGGTCTGTTTTTTTATCATATCTGGTTCTGAGGAGGAGCAGCATTAATAATACTGTTGTTGTGGCCTGGTGCATCTTTTTTATTCTGAAGAGCTGCCATTTCCTTGATATAGTTCGTGTAAAGACTTTCCTTATAGTCATCCCTTGACATTCTTACTAGCATAATTGAATCGTTTTTCATTAGATTTTTGAATGCATCCGAATTTTTAATCTGCTCCACACCTTGATTTACAGCGTCTTCTGTTAATGCATTTTGCATCTTACCATTCAGCCCATCACTTGCCTTTCTTAGTACTACATAGTATAGCTTTGTTGCTAGTAAATCCTGCAATTCGGCTTCCTCGGCATTTTCAATTCTTTTACTGATATCTTTAAGTCTGCTGTTTATGACGTCGCCACTATTTTCCCTATAGTTTTTTATAATGCCATTGTATTCGTATGTAGCCTGTACACTTTTTACTAAAGAGCCAGTGGTCCTTACTACCAGTACACGTTTTTCTTCCAAACTATTAAACTTGGATTCATTTTCTTTTACAGTATTAACTTTATAAGTTACATATTCCGAAACCTTTTTGTTTAAGTCAATCAATCCATTTGTAATATCATTTATTTCTGTCTTTTTAGGTACTCCCCTATTTTCCTCTCGGTTTTCAATTTCCTTGATATACTCATTCATCTGTGCAGCCTTCAATTTAAGCTGACTATACTGCTTTGATGATCGAATATAAAATGGATCGGCATCCTCCAACAATTCATTAATAGTTTTTATAACTGCGCTGACCTCTTTAAACAGCTCCTCTTCTGTTTGATATGGAACATCCCCACGGCTGTCGACAAAGTCTTTCATTTCTTTTGCGGAATCTTCGCTTGCTTTTTTCATTGCAATTTCCTTGACCCTAAGCTTCTCCTGTAAATCTATAACCGACTTATCTATATTAGCCTTTTTTTCTGTATGCTTCTTAACAATCTGCTGTGAAAATTCTTCAACTTTCTCGACTTTTTTATATTTTATTGGTGCCACATCGCCATAGCTCGAACCCCAAAATAATTTGAAGCCTGCTCTATCTTTTCTCAATTTTTCTGTATGCTCAATTACTCTCGAAAAAATATTGGATTTACTGTCTTGAGCCAATTCCTTTATAGTTTTTTGGGCCCATCTATCATCCTTAACTATCTTTATTTCTTTCTGTTTTAATCTGGACTGCAAACGTCCCAAACGCTCCTGCGCAGCTATAATTTCATTGTGTCCTATCTTTTGATCTCGTAAAGTTTGTGCCAACTCCTCAGGAGTGATTTTAGCAATATTTTCTGCCATTCTTTCAGATATGACTTTAATGTCATCAATTGATGTAACCATATATGCAGTATCTTTTTGGGGATCTTTTGTACCGAAAGCATAATCATTATCGATACCCACTACACGAATAAATTTCGGATCTGGGCCTTCTGAAAACTGATAAATCATATTACCTTCATGCCTGTCCATATTCATACAAAGGTAATCAAGCACCTGCAATTCAGCCATGCTCTTGAGTCCTGTACCAGAATCAAAAACATATGGATCACTCGTATAGACTGGATCGTTTTTGTTTAACCTAAAAATATCCACTCCCTTTACGGTTTCCATAAAAACACCGTCTACTATACGGTTTCCCACCTGATACTGCACATTATAGGATTTGGCCAAAAGATCTGGAGCGCCGCACAACGTTGCAACATTAGTCATAGCTACATTTCGCTGATCGATTGAAGAATTGTTTTCCACACCAAAATCGCGATAACTCTTCATATTTTGTTGCGACATTACGAATCTTTTGTTAATTTCTCTTATAACGTCACTGAAATTCTCATCTTTTCGAAGTTCAATGGATTTTTCTACTGAAAATCCCATATCTTCATATGGAACCACATTAGTCGTAAAATCAACTCTTTTCAATTCTAAAATTAAGTCTGGTTGAGCTATCAGATAGTGCCTAATAATTTCCAGTTCCTGCTCATATCCAGGATACTCAGTTACAATATCATCCATTATACGGTTGGTTTCTCGTCTTTCATTTATTTCCGTAAGTGGAGTAAAAAAACCCTGTTGAATATGTCCATCAACTTCAAATTCAATACAATATCGCACAGTTTTTGTGCCGCTTACCTGAGGAAGTGATTCATCATCAATTGCGGCAATCTTAAAAGGCTCTGACAATTTCACACCCACATCTTCAAGCTTTAAAAGACCATTTCCAATAGGCTCTACACTTAGTGTGTCTACCTTTTCCTTATAATTTCTATTTGTACTCATCAAAGCATAATTTTCTTTAAGAACATTTTCCTCATTTTGCAGGCTTGTATCATGCTCCTTAATAATCTGCCCCATATTTGCAAAAACTTTAAACTGATTGTCTCCTATTTCAGCAAATTGAGACAGTTTATAATGCTTCCAATTCTCTTGAGGCACAACCCTTAAAAATCCCTTATCCAGTGTTCCTATTTCAGAATCTTTGTAATGCTCTATTCCCTTTTTAATCTCATTTTGCATGATAACAGTACGCTGCCAGGCCGCTTTAATCTCCTGCTCAGACAGACCATATCCCTTTAAAGCAAATGAAAGACCTACCTCTGTCAGACCCATGATTTTCTCAGCCACATCGGTGCCAATTACTCCCATCTGAGCAGGGGCAACCCACTTGCTACCAAGCCCAGCTTCTTCACCAGCCGGAACCTTTACGCCAAATGAAAAGCCGTTGTCAACACCTTTTATACTCACAAGTTTATTGCTATCTGTGTCGAAATTCATCAGCATGCTGCCAGCATGACGGTCAACATTGCCACAGATATAATCAATTGCCTGCAAAGCTGCTATATCACCAACTACGTCGGCGTTATCATAATTTTCGATAGTATAGCTCTTTATTTTTACATTATCTTCAGATATGTCATATGGATTGATGCCAGAAGGATTCTCAACAAAGTTACCGGCTATTGTCTTTCCTTCTTTCGTAATGATAACAGGCCTCGTTTCTGCCAGAAGGTCACCTTTACCCAACAGCTTTGCCACCGAATACATTGCTACGTCTCTCATATACACAACAGCACCCGGCTGTAGTCCAAGCCACTGTTTTGAATTGGTATACTTGTCTCTAACTACCTCAAACTGCTCCATTTCAGTTCCCAACTCATCCAAGAATTTATAAACATTCTTTCGTTTAAATAAATCATCAATCTGGTTTTCTGGGAAATTTAGTTTAACCAGTTCGTCTTTGAAATGATATCTTGCAACTTGCTCACTAACCTTATGTTTAATATGATTTTTTCGTTGTTCTTCATTCATCGTCACGTTTTGTATACCAGCAATTACATCTTGGGTGAATTCTTCAATTACAGACAGAGGCTTGCCATTTTCATCAACATTTGATACAGCTGTAACAACTGTATAAAACTTTATTTTATTAGCATTGTCAGCATTCAAGAGATTAACATCTAAGGTTTTCAGCTTCTCTAAAACATCATTGAATTCTGGATATTTTTTTGACAGCTTATTTGCTACGGCCACGATATTTTTATTTCCAAAATCAAAGGTATCAGAAGACACAAAATGACCATTTGTATATACCCTGTCATTTTTTAACACCATAGGTACATTGGGATTTATTTCATAATCGACTTGTGGAAGCTCTCCTTCACTAAGTTCAACTGTATATGTACGGGCTTTTGAAATAATTTCCGGAAGTCCCATGACACCATCAGCAATCACCACCTGTAATGCAGACAAATCTCTAATTGCAAGATAGGACACTTCATCCACAAGTTCAGCAATAGGCTTGGAATCTTCACCTTTGCTATTCTTAGCAATGGCTGATGTTTCCAGACAGGTATCCAACAATTGATTATACTGTTGTTTTATGTCTGCCAGATCCTGTTCTGAAACTGGAAGATATTGGCCATTTTCATCTGGCGTATAGTATTTCTCTGTTATTTCAGACATACCTTGCAAAGCATTAGCAAGTTTTACATAAATCTCTGCATACTTCTTGTCCAATTTTAATATATCCTTAAGCCTTCCCCTAAGCATATATACACTTCTTCTCATTTCAGATAATTCTTGTGGCATCCCCGATTCCTCCATTAACCATTATATTTCATGCACAGCATGGTAATATCGTCAAACTGCTCTGCGCCATTCACAAAATTGTCCACCGAATCAAGCACAATATCAATGGCCTCCTTTGGGCTTGCGTCTGGCGATGTATTCAACACGTCCACCAATCTTTCCTTGCTATAGAGCTTCTCGTTTGCATCCATAGCTTCCGTAACTCCATCCGTATATACGAAGAGAATATCTCCAGGATTCAGCTGAAATTCCCTCTGGTGATACTCCAGCCCCTCCATCACAGCAACTGCTAAATCGTGCGGATAAACCTGAAGTTCATATAGCCCGCCTGCATGTCTAATAGCCGGACATAAATGACCTGCATTTACCTCTACACCCTTGCCGTTTGTCAAATTTATGACGCAAGCCCATACAGTGATAAATAAGCCTGCAACGTTTCCTTCACAAAGCTGATTGTTTACATCCTTCATAATCTGTGCCAAATTATCCCCTGCCTGAATGCGGTTTTTAATCAGTGTCCGGCTGGTCATCATAAACAACGCAGCTGGAATTCCCTTTCCAGAAACATCCGCTATAACAAGGGCCAGATGAGAGTCATCCACCATAAAGAAATCGTAGAAATCTCCTCCAACTTCTCTGGCCGGCCTCATCACAGCATAAAGGTCAAATTCTTTCCTATCTGGAAGATATGGAAAAGTCTTCGGCAAAACATTTTCCTGTATTGATGATGCAATGGAAATTTCATTTTCAGCCACTGCTATCTCACGGCTCTGAGTAACATTAAGGGCACAGTACATAAAAAGCACCACAGCCATAGTGGTCATCGGAGTCAGCGATAACCCTTGAACCACCAGTGATGATAATCCCACTGCTGTTGGTGCAATAGCATACATAAAGACGGCAATAAGCTGAATAGGGTGAAACTGCTTTCTGTGGGCTAAAATAAAGGTCAGTGAAAGTATCATCACCATGACAAAATAGCCCTTGGAAGCTGCATATAAAGGACCTCTGGAATAGACTCCAGAAGTATCCAAAGTATAATAAAAGCCATAATCCAGATTAATTATTCTTATGAGCACAGCCAAAATATATCCTGCAGCTACAAAACCATTAATCTTAGGCAAATGCTTATTCTTAATTTTTAGATAGTTAAGGGTATAGTGCCAGAAGAGGAATCCCTCTGTTGGCAGTGTAATATAATAGACGATTGTCACCCAGACATTGTGAACTCTGTACCCCGCCTCACCATCTGAAATATATTCTACGGCGTCAGTAAATAATGAGATATAGGTGACGATGATAATTGCTATAAGATAATATGTAGTCTTGCCTCTCTTTTGCTTGTCTAAATTTATGCCTAATAACAGCAGGAAGCCCACCAGCATACCAAAGGTATCCAGTGTAATATTGATAACATACAGAGGATTAAGCACATCAAAGCCTCTGTGATGAGCAAACTGAGGCACCAAAACGGCTAACCCTAAGAAAAGGATTGTTCTTACGGTGGTATTCAGTATTTCTTTTTGAGTTGAGGTCTGCCCCATAAGTACCTCCTAATTTTAACCCAATAGCGCCACTTTACTGAGGTCCAAAATAGACCATACTAAGCATTGTTATATCATCAAACTGCTCTGCGTCCTTTACAAAATCATCGATAGCTACCAAAACTTTATCCACTGTTTCCTTGGCGGTTTTGTCAGGCTTATCATTAAGCACATCAATCAGACGCTCCTTGGTAAACAGCTCATCATCTTCATTCATTGCTTCTGTGACTCCATCCGTATATACGAATACGAAATCTCCAGGATTCAATTTGAATTCATATTCCTTAAAGGTGGAGTCTTCAAAAAGTGCTACAGCCAGGGAGTTTTGGCCTTTAATAAACTGATACTCTCCTCCACTTGTTACAGCTGGATACTCGTGACCAGCATTTACAGCTTTACATTCACCTGTCTTCAAATCCACAATGCAAAGCCACACAGTGATGAAAAGGTCCGCCACATTTCCCTCGCACAGCTGATTATTAACGTCCTCCATTATCACTGAAAGGCTATCTCCAGCCTGCACTCTATTTTTTATCAAGGTGCGACCTGTCATCATAAACAAAGCTGCTGGAATTCCCTTACCAGAAACATCTGCAATGACAAGCGCCAGATGGGTGTCATCCACCATAAAGAAATCATAGAAGTCTCCACCAACCTCCTTGGCAGGCTTCATGATAGCATACACATCAAACTCATTCCGTTCTGGAAGGTACGGGAATGTCTTTGGCAAAACATTTTCCTGGATTGAGGATGCAATGGACATCTCATTTTCCGCAACTGCACGCTCCCTTCCCTGGGTAACATTTAATGCACAATACATCAACACAATAGAAAGCATTGCAGTGGCTGGATTCAGGGAAAGCCCAAATACAAAAAGTGTGATTACTGAAACCATCAGTGGCCCTGAAGCATACATAAAAAATGCCACTATCTGCAATCCGTTTAACTGCTTTCTTTCTACTACAACCACAACCAGAGAAAGGATAACCAAACAAAGTGAATAGACCATTGACAGCTCATTCCACTGGCTTCTGATGTAGGTTCCATTACTATTTACAGTGAAATAAAAGCCCAATGGAAGATTCAAAAAAATCAGTCCAAGACTAACACTGAACCCTATGTTCACTAAAAGATTCACTATATAAATTTTTTTGTTTTTTGCCTTTAAATAGGTCAATGTGTACTTCCAAAAATAAAATGCTTCAGCAATTCCTGCGATATAATAAACCGTATTTACGATATAGTTGAAGGTGATATATTCAGGCTCGTCCTGAACAATCCATGCCAAGGCATCAGTAACGCAGGCAACATAAGTGAAGATAATAAGTCCTATCAGGTAATGGGTTGTCTCACCAGCTTTTTTTCTGTCCATAAACAGACCAATTAAAAGCACGTAGCCTGTAAGCATGGCTGCGATATCTGCGCTGATGCTCATTACATGATAAGGATTGGCACCTTTCAGTCCACTTTGAAAAGCCAACATAGGGACAACAATAGTAATGCACAAGAACGCAATAGTTCTTATGGAAGCGCTAAATATTAAATTATTAGCTGCTTTTTCCCCCATACTTCCTCCAAACTAAATACTAAGATTATTAACGTTTTGCACTACATTGTTCTGCTTTCTTGGCTCCTTTTGGTTTTGTTGTTGTTCTATAAGATCAGCCTTTTCCGCCAAATCCAACAGCTGCTTAATTTCCTTTCGTACCAGCTTAGCTGTATATTGTTCCATAGCATGGGCCGAATCATATCTGGCCTTACCCATATCACTGCCAGAGTACACATACTTGGAATCATTTTCATTTACGCCCTTTTTCCTGCGAATATGTTTTTGATAGGTAATACTTGCTGCGTTTACCTTTACCAGACACACTCTGACCTTTGGGTCATCGGTGCCCTTACCATGGGAATTATCTATAGCTCTAAGCAATTCTTTTGTCTTCGCTCTAAGATCTTTAATCTCGTCTGAGTCTGAATGAGGTATCTTCAATGGATACTTTGTACTTATACCCTTATAAAACGCCTCAAACATTTTACGCAAATCATTTGAGCCAACAAAATCAGGGTCGTTTCCTTCCAATTTTTCTTGATTGAATTGCTTATCTTCAATGGCCGCCTGATCCTTAGCTTCTTTTTGTGCCCATTTATCTCTGAAGACCTGTCCATTAGCCTTAAAATTTGCCTCAGTCTGTAAAGTGCAGTACAAATCACAAAGGGCATTAAGCTTTTGATTTTTGGTTCCCCGTGATGCATCTACTTCTTTGGCCTTATTAACATCTTCAAAGGTGACATTCTCCACCAAATTCTTGACCTCTAAAAGAAGCTGATTCGAAGCCTGTTCTTTTGTCTGTTCATTATCGGCAATTGCTAAGGCGCGAATAGCATTCTGCACTGGTAACAGCCACGAGTTACTTGAATTCATCAGAATAGCTTTATTAGTCTCTGCATCAGCGAGACATTTTTTTCTGTTTTCCTTTGAAGGATAAATAAGCTTTTCAGGATTATCTATCATCCAGTTTTTCACGATATTTCTAATACGTATCTGACGTGGTGCCTGATTTGCTACCCATCCATCCTCTGGATTAACAAGATTCATCAACTTATCAATCTGGGAATACTGAGTTATTCTGAAAAGATTTCTCTTTTCATCTGTGATATACACTCCATCTGGAAGCTCAGCCAAACCACTTCCCCTGTAATACTCGTGATTTTCAGGGTCATAAAACCCCCACCCATGAGCTGACTCATCCTGCGCCACATTAGTCTGTGATAAATCAACTCCTTCAAGTCCAGCACTATGAGGCATGGTTCCAACTATGATTCTTTTTTGTCCACGAACACGCTGTGGTCGAAAAGCCACTCCGAATGCATCCTTGTCCGCAACAGTGGTGTAGATAGTTGTGGCATTAACATTTGTAAGATTACGAAAATCTGCGTTATTTTTCCTTTTGGCAATTACATCTGGACCAGGTACAGGGTCTCTTTGCAACAAATCAAAATGTACCAGGTTTGCAAAATCTTCCATACCTGGCTGTGCGCTTAACCATTCCTTTATTTCAAACAGAGTCTCAGAGGCTGCAATAGCACCTCGACTGTGACCAGTAATATTTATATGAATAGGAGTATTAAAGCTAATATTATTAGGATTCTCCCTATACTCCTCCATAAGAGGCGTCAGAAAGGATATGGCAATCTCTAAGGCATAACTGGTATTAGTTGCAATATTATAGCTACCAGTATCGCTAAGCCCGAAATTATCAGCTGAAGGCCCCGGAAAAGAGTAGCGTTCTTTAGTCATACCGTTTCTGGTAGTACTCTTTTTTCTAATATGATTAGAAGAGATATTCTTGTTTCCAATCTTTGTGACCTTTGAGCCATATTGTAATCTGAGAGCTTGCTCCAAATCGGTATCGTTTGCCCCCTCATCTACTGCGACTCCTCCAAGACCTCTGTGCTCTTTTCTGGTCTGGGCATATCCGCTTCCGGCAAAATCCAGTTCTAGAACAGGCTCTCTTCTGTCCATCGCCCTACTACCCAAGCTATGATGGATTGGTATACTTCTGATACCCTCACTGGCCATATAGGTTGCATCAATGGCTGCATATGCATCCTCACCATAAATTTCCTTAATGGCATCTCTATTAGTCATGGCAGCATTGATTTTCTCCTGCGACACATTTGGAGCATGATAATCAAGCTCATCAGGGGATAGCTTTGGAAGAATGTAGTTCTCCTTCTGTCTAATGACATTCTTCTCTTCTTCTGACTTTCGATTATGAGCTATTCCAGCCTCCATGAGCTGTTTTTTCTTCCTGATGTCATATTCTTCAGTTGCAGCCTCAGGTGGAACATAATATGGATTTGTGAAATTATCTTTATGATTAATCCCCATAGTCTCACTCCTCTTTATCGTAAATTAATTTAAAAATTTCTTTATAGTTAAGAAATTTTTCCCATCCCTGTAATCATAGTGAACCTGATCCATGCTCTCTTTTACCATGAATATTCCAAGTCCTCCCAGCTTTTCACTTTGCGCAATTTCTTCCACATTTGGCTCATCCACTTCCAATGGATTAAAGGGCTTACCCTCATCCACAAAAAGGATTTCCGCTACCTCACCTGAAATATTCAGTTGGACTATCACAAGGCCCTTTGCACCGTCATAGGCATAGCTTGCAATGTTGCCAAAGATTTCCTCCACAGCAACATCCAACTGTAATTGAGCCTTCATTGGGCAATTGGCAGCTTCCAACTGCTCATCCAAGACTGATATCAATCTATCCAAATTTTCAATTGATGTATCAAGTCTCAATTCATCCAAAATTTACATTCCTTTCCTTGGCCCAGCTTTCACAGAGTTGGCAACCTCAGGTCCAACAATAATATTATTTGACGCTTTCTTTTCAGGAGCCTTTGGGGCATATTTATTAAGATGCTCCATCAAAACTTTAGGATTGTCCTTTGCCATTTGATAAATATTGTTGTAATCCTCCAACGAATTGATATCGTTTGCCATGGCATCAAACTGAGGGTTTTTCCTCATCAGATTATTAGCCCCCTCTGATATTGACGCATCGGACAAATCAGCTTCACATAAAAGCCTTCCAGGTTCAGCATTGAGTGCTATATCATAGTTGACAAGTATAATGAGACCAGCCAAGCTTTTAATCAGCGCCGACTTGTTTATCTCAAGGGACTTTTCTGGATCAAACCAAACAATATTCTTTTCCTTATAGCTATTTATTTTTTCAGTTATTTTTTCCTTCATGGTAGGCTTTAGCCTATCTTTTTGACTCTGAGTCATTTCCTTTAGTTCATTCTTTTGAACCTCTATAGTCCTATCTAAATCTATGTTAGCTGGAACTTCTACCAATATTAATAGCTGTTCCATTGCAAATTTTTGCAAATCCTGAGAAAGAGTTTTCCTTTTTTTGCCATTGGTACTAATTCCTGCAAAGGTCTGAGAATTTATCTTATCCTCGTATGCTTTGGAGGTTACATGTAAATTATGATAAGCCTCACATAATTCTTTAGGAGATGCATTCTCAACAGATAATTTACTAACTTTCTCAAGGGCGTTATACATATTCATAAAAGCCTGCGAGTTGGCATCACTCAGCTTTATCTTAACCTCAGGGTGTCTTGCGTCTACAATTTCTCCCAGCTCGTTACGAATAGCTGTTTTCTTGGCTGCGGCAAGGGTTTTTAATTCATTGAAATGCTTCTTTGCTTGATCAGCTCCTTCATTAACCTGTTTTTCATATTTGTGTAACTTTTTTTCATCGTCTCTTAATGCCTTCACAATACTATTGTCATCATCTCCAAAAAGGAGATTAGAATATAAAGCTTGCCTTTTAGAACGTAAAATTCGCTCAGTGTATGAATAACTGTCAGTCGCATTCTCCACAAAATTATCAAAACGTGACCTTAAATATTTTTTTATATCTGTATAATAATCGTCCGCTGCCATCGCTTGGCCGTTGTATAGGTTCAATATATCCACCTGGCGTTTGTTAAATGGGGTGTCCTTAAGTAATCTGTTAGCGTATTTTATACTAAAGCGATAGTTAGTTTTTATATTGTCATACTTGCCATCTATTTTCTGTCTTCCCGCTCTAATATCAGCTGCCAATTGCTCTACAACCTGGGAGTATTCAAGTGCTCTCTCACTAAAGATGTCAAACATAGCGTCACATATTTTAATCACATCAGGATTAGTTCTATCTTTAAAGGCATCAGCAACTGTAAAAAATGCCGTTCGTCTAGGATCATTTTCATCTGGAATTTTATTTATAACTTTTTCCTCTAAATACATGTATTCAAGTACTGCCCTCCTATAATCTCCAGACGCTTTGGCATCCTCCACCAGTCTCTGAAAATACCCTGCTGGATCACTTAAAATCTTATCCTCTTCAGTTACTCCATTCTGCCGTTCCTTCTCTACTGACTCATTTACAGCCTCCACTGCCTGATTAAACTTTGTTTTATAATTTTTAACCAAATGTGAAGTACAGGCCCTTGCTGCTGGTGATGCTTCATTTGCAGAATATTTTTGAATGAATTCCTGTATCTTAGTAGCAATCTTCGCTTTTTGTTCCCCACTATCAACACGGGTAAAATAGCATTCCTCCTTTAATTTTATAAATGCAGACTTATACTCAGACATTGATTCCTTAACATTCTGAGTACCATATTTTTCTTCTTTTTGTATGCATTCCTCAAGATAGCCTATTGTTCCCAGAATAAATAGTTCATCCTTGCCCCATCCATTTTCAATGGCCTGCCTCTCACCTCGAATAATACCAACATATCTATTTATTTCTCTTGGTGACTGCTGGCTTCGCCCCAATATGTCTGTTAACGAATCTCCTAAAACTTCGTTTTCGATTTTCCCAGGAGTTTCATAAAATGAAGAAAGCTTTGTGTACTGCTTTAATGTTTCATTGTGGGCAGCAAGCAATTCCTTCATGTAAATATCTGTATTTTCAGGCGTCCATCCCTCCTTATCTAATTTTTGCTTATGATATTCAACACGTGCTTCACCTACTACAGCGTGTCTAAAGTCATAGATAGCTTCATAAAGAGGCACTCCTAATGCCGCTTTCTGTTCAGCAGAGCTAAATGATTTAGGATTGACAAAAGAAACATCAGCCCTAATCAAGCCACTTAAATATGTTGATTCAGCCTGCATCTGAACGAAGTTTCCATTTTCAGAATCTACTAAAAAAGCATAATCAGAATAAAGAGTTTTGATACGTGGATCAGTACGTCTCTGAGACTCAGAATTCAATAGCGTAGCAAATGACTTACTCAAATTATTCATAGCAACTACACCCAACTGGTCAGTGACCCCCTGTATAGGTATATGCCAAGCAGGAAACCTTAAAAAATTCTCATCGTCTAATTCGATGAATCTATTGAGTTCTTCCTGCCTTTCTGCTGTCCGTTCTTGATTTTCTCCAACAGTGTCATTTGCCCTCCTGAGCAAAATATTGTAATTATCAGTGTCTATATCTCCGTGTGGAAGCCTATCGAACAAAAATGATATGAACTCTGCTTTTGCCCTAGCTGTATATTTTTCACTTTCCCATGCATGAATTTTATCAGGCATAACTCATACCCCTCTTTCAAATTAACCAGTACATTAGTAGTAGTTACTTATAACCCATTCCTACCTGTGGATTTTCAATTTTACTCTCAAGATTCTTATCTAATTTCTTATTCTGGTTTATTTCAGCTTTTGCCTTTTCTTCTTCCGCTAGCTTCTGATGTTTAGCAATTTCATTGTACAGGCCATTTCCATTGTCATTATTCGCTAACGCCACAAATTTCTTCATATCTTCTTCATTTTTTATAGAATCTCCAATATGCTTAAAAGCTATATTTTCATCTTTATATGTCTTCACTGCTGTATTAAAATCTCTCTCGTATTCTCTACTAGATACAGATGATGGTTCTTTTTTTTCTGATATCTCCATCTGCTTTAGTAACGTAACTCTGGCAAGACGATTTAAAAACTTACTCTTATCTTTAAGGAGATTTTTATTATTCAAGAAACTTAATTCATCTTCCATCGCTTTCTTATTCCATTCAAAAAAGGCCTTCTGAACTTGGGTAAGTTCAGGATTATTTTTATTCTTTGATACAGTGTTTTTTTTCTCTTCCTTTTTAACCTCAGGAATTTTAACCTTTTCTTTCTCTTTTTGTTGTGACTTTTGAATTTCCTTTTCAGACTTCTTTGAGTCTTCCTTTTCCTTTTCTTCTACCTTCTTACTACCTTTTCGTTTTACTTCGTCATTTACAGCCTTATCATAGGCTATTTTCTTTGAAACGTAGCGTACACCCTTAACAGTACCTGAAATCAGACCTGCAATCAAAAACGGTACTGAAACAACTGCATAACCTAATACCGCGCCAACTGCTGAGCCAATTAAAAAGCCTATTGCAGGTACAATTCCTCTATCAAAAAGCTTTGGTTTCTTGATACCTGATCTTTTTTCTGCTTCTTTCTTAGCCTTTTTTTCTTCTTTCTTCTTCCTCTTTTCAGCTGCCTTTCTTTCTTTTTCAAGGTTTTCCTCTGCCTTCCTTCTTGCGTTAGCAGCTTTTTTTTCTTCCTGTAACCTAGCAGTCTCCTTCGCAATCTCCTCGTCAGTCATATCCTTTGCAGCCTTTTTAAGAGCTTCCGTTTTCGAATACTCTTGTTTTGAAGGCTCTGGTTTTAGGGGGGCCATCTGCGCGCTATACTCCGCATTAATATTCACTTCTTGAGCCTGCTGCTTAGGCTGTGTCTCCTGCTTAGGCTGTGCCTCCTGCTTAGGCTGCTCCTCCTGCTTAAGCTGTTCCTCCTGCTTAGGTTGCTCTGGCACAGGAGGTATCACCTGCTTATTCTGTTCATCCACAACCTGATTTGAGGCATTACCATTAAGCGAAGGTGGAACAGGTATACTGTTATTACTATTTTTATCATCACTATTAATATCTATTTCATTGATATTTATGTTATTGCTATCTGTGTCATTGATATTTGTGTTATTGTTATTATTCTCATTAATATTCTCTTCAACCTTGTTCTCATTCTCCTGATTTAATGGCATAGCTCACCCTCCATTTTAATTTACAGGTAATCGTCTCTTATCCCGTTATTATTAACACCTTATTTATCACTCTTTCGTTGCATTGTAACGCCTTATTTTCCCCTCTGAGCTCTTTTCAAGTTGTAAAAGAGCATGTTTTATAGAAAGTCCCGCAAGTGGAGCTCTGCCACAGTATGCTGAAAGCACCAGCTCATTGTGGTCTGCTGATGCCTCCTCTTCTTCAGTATTTTCGCCTTCCTGGTCTCCATCAAAGGAAACCTCCTCCAACACAAGAACAACCGGCCGGAAAAAAACATGTCTTATCAAAGCACTTGCACTGTCCGGTGCTTCCTCGAGCTTTAAAAGCCTTCCAATATCTTTCATTGCCTCAGATGCATTGTAAATTGCCTGAGTATGATTGGCGTACTCCGACTCCATCAGATAAGCCTTCTTTTTAACTCCAAGCACCATGGTGGCACCAGCCCCATCACCTACTCCCCATAGAGTAATTCTAATATCTGGTCCCACTGCCAGTCTTTTATCATCTGTTAGAACAAGATTGTTTAAAAGAACCTTCTTTATTTCATGTCTTCGCTCTTTTGAATCCTTCATTTGCCCGCCGCCTTTTTTATAATTATTTGACCGTTATCATCCAAAACAGCTATAAGCTTTATCTCCTGCTGCAATTCCTGATTTTCCAGGACTAAATCAATCTGCTCTCCATCTTCCAAATAATTCACTCGATAATAATTACTTCCATTGTCGGTAATACCTGCAGTAACCGCCGGATTATCCCAAGAATCCTCCTGGTCTTCAGCACCGGCAATGTCCAAACTCCAATCACCACCATTTGGCAGATACACATAATTACCTTTGATGTAATAAGGAGTGTCGGTATTCTGTGCTCCAAGCACACCATCAGAAACTCTTTCATCTACTGCAGCCAGTTTTGCCACGTAACCCTTTTCACCAGTGGCTACCACAATATCTATGAATATGCTAGCCACTGGATACTCTATTTCATTAATCCTTCTTATCTTTTCAACCTTTATTGTTTCATAACCAGATTTCACAGGAGCAATACTGATAGATAATTTGCTATTACTTTTCGCATCTATCTTGTACTCGATCGGTGAATCAGCTTCCCCTCCCTCAGCGGAATCACTTTCAGAAGGCTTCCCCTCCATGCCATCATATTCCCATGGAATATCACCGGACTTGGAGCCATCAATGGTGATTTTCATTCCACCATCCTTCAAACTCTTAACCTTCACAGGGTAGTCATCCTGATGATAGTTTCTAGGACTTGCCTGGTCTGTGATTAAGAGCACAATAATCACTATCAAGGCCAGCAGCCCCACTCCAATCAGTATTAATTTCTCCTTCCCAATCTGTTTCAACATATTCTTCTCCTAGAATTATGGATTTGATCCTTCGCTACTGCCTCCAGTATTTGAACCTGTGTTACCACCTGTACCTGAGTCAGTGCTTGAATCTGTACTTTGGTCTGTGCCTGGGACTGTACCTGGATCTGTACTTGGGTCCGTACTTGGGTCTGTACTTGGAACTGTGCCTGGATCTGTACTTGGGTCTGTACTTTGGTCTGTGCCTGGGACTGTACCTGAATCTGTGCTTCCTCCACCAGCAGGTGTCGGTGTTGGTGTTGGCGTTGGTGTTGGATTCTGATCCCTCACCGTCTGATCGTTCTTCTTCAGCTGCTCAACAACATCCTTCAGACTTCCTGTATCCTTCGGATAAACAGTAAGCCAAATCTCATCGACAATAGATGGATTAGCCGCAGATGCAACCTCGATAGAATAAGTCTGAGGATCACCTGTGTTATTGTCCGGTCCAAACATATAGAATCCGGTTCCCGTCAAATCCTTAATCAGTGTGCCTGTCATATCCATCTTTGCACCGTTTACATTCCAGTAAATCTTTGGAATAAATCCAGTGCCATCAGCAACAACAACAGTAACACTTACCTTATCACCACTCAGAAGCACTGCACTACCCTTGTTGTTTATAACAGTGGCCGCGCCATTGTTGTTTACGGCATAATAGGTAGTCATTACTACTTCCTTGATATAGATTGTTCCAAGTGCCGCCTGTGTAAAGGTCTGATTTACGGCACGGTTGAACATTTTATCTCCAAAACCAAGGGTTCCACTAATATTGCTAATTGCCCAGTTTGCACTGCCAGTATCATCATGAGGCATAATCTGTATAGATAACAGCTCCTTGCATTCAGGTAATAGCAATCTTACTCTGGCTGTACCACCTGTCTTGAAAATTTTGTCTTCACCCTGAATGTACTTGCTTATATCATTTACTATTCTGCTCTTGGTAGCACCTGCCTGGTCATAGTAGTTAAATACCATTTGTACTGGTGCCTGAGTTCCACTTTCTCCTGTGGACAGAGCACCTGCTGTGGTAAAGGTAATATCCAGAGGATTCAATGCTCTATCTCCAGTCATTCCCTGAGCTGTCACCTGCTTCTCGATAATCATATTTGTCACAGCATAAGGTACTAAAAGGCTACCATCTACAATGTCACCGCTGCTATATACTCCTAGTCTGGTCAAATCGTTAGTTTCAATTTCACCTGTCGTCTCATTTTTTGTCTTTGAAGAGTAGCTATTGTTTGTTATTACAGCGCCCTCTACGGTTGCAACAACGCCACCGAAGCTTCCAATTCGATAGCCTGTAATTTCTGTAACATACGGAATATTGAAGGTTATCTCAGCCATCATACCTGGATATATCTTTCCAATACCCATATCTGTCAGATAGGTGTATGGTGAGTAATATTCCTTTGCTCCATTATCTAAAGATGAGCGATACTTAAATGCAACAGCTATATCGTTATCCTCTGCAAACAGCGTAGCTTCCTGAGTATCCATACCAAATGAGAGATAAACCACCTGCTCACGAGGCTCCGACTCAGTTGCTATGCTGCTTGGCTTCACAGTGACACCGAACAATGCTGACGAATTATTAAAATTCAGATAGTAGGTATTTACTACAACACCCTCTCTTATCTGCTGAACCACTGCATGGTCAAAGCCCATACGCTCGTTTGTACAGCGAACCGACAGGCTATTCAGTGTAGCCATACCTGATGCCCGGACATCTGACGCCATATAGCATGCATCTTCAGTTCCACTTGCTATAGGTATCAGGGCTCCCTTTGTCTGCTGTGGGTTAGTAAAGCTCATTGCATATTGAACCGCAAAGTTTACAGGAGTACCTTCAATATTTCTCGAATCCGCTGTAGGATATACGTAAATGTTCAAGGTATCGTCCTCACCCTCAGGAATACGTGTAACTGGTGAAACCCAGGAATCATCCTCAGCCCATACCAGCTGATTCTCTGTCAAATCAATCTTTAGGGTTTCCATTTCACCTGCTGGAAGGAACAGAGAAAGCTTATCCTTGTCTGTGTCCATCTTACAGATTGCCTGTGTAGACATATCACGGTAATATTCATTGTCCGCAGTCAGGGAAACAGGGCCATCATCAATAACCTGAGAAATAGCCAAATCTCCAATAACCCACTGACCAGGCTTATTGTTGCGGCTGGTTGCATAGAAGGTCATACTCTTGATGGTCTGCAAATTCGGAATAGCTGGAAGAATGAATCTATCAGTGTGATTTGGTCGAAGCATCCATTCAGGGTCCGAAATTGTAGTCATGTTCTTATAGTATTTTGCGGCAGAATTATTAGGGTCTGTTGGTGCATCATAGGAAATGGCAGTCTTGTCCATATACATTGCCATACGCTTGATTACATCAAAGCTCATGGTCTGAGGCTGCTGGTTGGTATCGATGTAGACAAGGTCGCAACAAATAGAAGCCTCTACCTGCATGTAGTTCTCCATCTCCCATGGAAGTGTCATTACTTCACAGAGAATATTTACAACATGACGCTGAGCAGAAACAGCATAACGACTAGCCAAATCAGACATCAGTCTGCCTTCTCTTCCCTTGATAGAAGAATTTTCTGCCTCATCATGATAATCAATACCAATCCAGCCTACGTTGTCGATGATGTATTGCATTGCAGCACCACCGTTGGAATTCTCTGTAACTGTGATTTTGTCAATGTTTAATTTATCAAAAATCTCACTGTCGCTTGTTACGTCCTCAGGAATAATACGCACACCTGTCAATGCGCCATAGTCCCTGTTTACAGCGATGGTAAAGTTCTCATTTACTCCTGCTCTAAATCCATCTGCTGATAACTGCTGGTTTGCAAGTACAACAGCAGAATTACCATTCTTGAACATCAGCTGGAAGAAGAACTGATTGGTAGAACCAGAGTCTCCATTTTCATTTGATACATCAGAATCATCAGCAACGCTAACTGTAACGTCATATACCTTTTCACTATTAACAAATCCCAGATTCATCTGAGTCTGCTCGTAGGACATTGAATATCGCATTGAAGAATAATTCAGTTCGTTTCCACCTGTACTTTGACCAGTGGATACATCCCAGCTATCACTACTATCACTACCATTTGCTTTGAATAGCTTTTGGATTCCAAGTGGGAATGGTGGAATATCAGACTTATCCATAGTTCTGACAATCATAAATGGTGAATTGTCACCCTGCGCTGACATTGGACGAAGATAAATTCTTCTATGGCCAATATTGCTTACAAAGGCAACAGACAATCCATTCATCTGCCACTCATCCTCACTCTCACTACCAAGGCTAACCTCTACATTTGAGATACCAGTTGCCTCTGGAAGGTCGATAGGAAATTCAAGTGTTCCACCTTTGTCTGCCCCGTAGTAATAAGCAAACTCTCCCTTTTTATCGTTAATCGATGGCCAGTAACCCATAAATTCCTGAACGAGCTTTCTGGAATCGAATCTTGCTGTCTTCTGCGAAACTCCTGATGCTGTAGAATAGGTCAGGCGAACATAAATACTATTCTTGGTGGCTGCCGCATCCATAGAATCAGTATGAAGACGAATAATATAGTTACCCTCAGTCTCTGTAGAAATAAGTGGATCCTTTGAGTCATATTTCTTCATAGCCACTGTTTCAGAACTATTGCCATTTACACGCATACCGTTCTTGTTTTGAACGGTGTAATACATAAATGGTGATGATTCTGAAAAGCTGTATGCAGTTGTAAGCGACTGATATTCCTTGCCAGTAGTACTGTCCACACCATTGTTAATATTGGACATACGGCAGGTTCCACTGTAGAGTGACATTCCAGCCAGAGCTATTGTGTCCGAATCCAATGCACTCTTCAATTCTTCTGAAATACCATCAACCTTTTTAATTCCTCCCTCTGCTTCAAGAACATCTCTAGCAGCAGTTCCCACATAAATCTTTGCACTAACTATAGATAAAAACTCTGGCAGGCATGCTGTGAAAGCAATTGTGTCTCCTCGCTGGCAAAGTCCTGCTGTTACAATGTTGTCGCCAAACTGCTTGTACTGTCCCACCGCAGAAAGAAGTACAGGCATTACTACATTTCTGGTCCATCCATTTGTGTCCTTGTATTCAATCTGAACTGCCAAATCCTCAACCAGACCATTGGCCGGATCAATATCGCTGGCAGAATCTTTCATAATAGTTTCGATACCTGCATCAAGCTTATCCAAGAAATCCATACGGATAGAGTAAAGGTCGTCGAATGGAGTATCTGTTTCTCCATCTCCATCCTTCACAGTTTTAAGTCCGAAATAAGCAGAATCGGTTCCACCAATATTAATCAGAGTATCTCCATTAGCAGAAATAGACTTTGCTCCAACCTTTTTGTTTTCAAGCTCTGCAAGCTTCTTTTTGCCTATTCCAAAGAAGTACTTTCCTGAATAGAATCCGTATTCACCATAGCCTGCAAAGGATGTTACCTGGCTAACAGACATGCCCTGAACTGACCAAGTACCACCAGCCAAAAATACCTCAATACTATCCACAGACGTCAAACCATAATCTGCCTTAAACAGGTATTCATCCACAGACCAGGCGCTGAGAGGTACAGGACCTGAAGGTTCATTTATCTCATAGCCCAGCTCTCTCAAAATTTCATGGCGCTTTGTAACTGTGCCATTCTCTCCACCCTTTTCAGCCATATAGTTGTAGCTCATCTGGAATGCGTCCAAATGTGGGAAGATATATGCCGTTCTCTTTCCACCATTGGCATCAGTGTAGCGGATAGCAAAATAATGAACTGTCTCTCCAGGCTTGATTCCTGTCGCCACAGTAAGAGTGTAAATATTGTCTTCGGCAGGGTTGGACTGGGTTGCCGAAATCATCTCTTCCACAGATGGTGCAGGAAGGGTTGGATCTGTGCTTCCATCTAAGGTAGGGGTCTCCCAGGAAACAGTCTGGATAACATTTTCCTTATCTGTATCAGCCTCTCTGTCACTAGCTGAACCATCTTCAGTTCCATCATCATTTTCTTGTGTTTCTCCTGCCTGATTATTTGCATTATCCATTTGATTGGTAAAGATACCCTGAAAATCAAGTGCTTCATTAGGAGCTGCCTGATTATCCTGGGCTCCATTCTGGGTTTCATTCTGGGTTCCATTTTGAGTTGCATTCTGAGTTACATTCTGGTTTTCTGTCTGAGTTGCATTCTGGGTTTCTGTCTCAGTAGCATAGACCTCATGTGCTGGAAGAGCGCATAAAGACAAGACTACTGCCAAACAAAAAGCTAATAGTCTCTTTCCAGTCTTTCTCTCCAGTTCCCTTGCTAAAAATCTAATACCCATCAAAAACCCTTACTCCCTGACAGCTTCTACTACTTGAAGTTCAAGATAGTACCAAATCCTGTCATCTCAAAAACTTCCATTACATACTCAGACACATTGCTGACAGAAAGCTCTCCCCCATTATCTCTCACCTTAAGATATAGCCGTTTGATTACACGAAGGCCCGCGCTGGAAACGTACTTTAAATCCCGCATATTCAAAGTAAGATTTGTAAATCTGTCAGCCTGCTTCAAAAACAATTCCTCTGCTGCCGCAGCATTAGTGGTTTCCAATTTCCCTGAGAGTATCAACTCTCCCTCGTCTCCACGATCGACTAATTTAACATCCATAACTACGCCCTCTTTCTTCTGGCCTTAATATACGTAGCCAAATCTTCTACTGAAATTTCCATAGTTTCCACATCAATTTCTTCCATACGCTCTAAAACGTCCATCTCGTTGTATGACCTAAGCTGTTCTTCCAAAAGTGACATCAGGTCGAAGCTGAAGCCTTCCTCTTCATCTTCATCAGAATCATCTTCTTCTGAATCATAATCCTCTTCTGAATCTTCATCTTCTTCTAGATCATAATCCTCTTCTGAATCTTCATCTTCTTCTAGATCATAATCCTCTTCTGATTCTTCGTCTTCTTCTAGATCATAGCCTTCTTCTATGTCTGAAACATCTATGAATTCATTCTCTTTAGTCGCCTCAAGCTCATATTCAGGCTCTGATTCATATTCAGTCTCTGATTCATATTCAGTCTCTGGCTCAGGTTCATATTCAGGTTCTGACTCAGGTTCATATTCAGGCTCTGGCTCTACTTCTGACTCAAGCACAACTACCGGTACTGGCTCAAGCTCAACCTTTTCTACCTCAGGCACTTCTGTTTCCTGGTGTTTTGCAAGCTCTATCTCGAATTCTCGTCTGACCTCTGCTCTGATGAGCTCCACTATATCTGTGATGTTTAAAGGAATACCCTCGGTAACTGAAACTGGTTGCACTGGAGCTGGTATTTCATCAGGTATAGAGATTTCAGGAAGCTCCTCTTCTTCAACCTTAACAGCAGCTATATCCTCAAGTGCTCTAGGAACATTTGTCATTGCAGGCTCTGGTGCCATCAGCTTATCAGCTTCCTCAACTGTGATTTCTTCAAAGCTTAGACTAGAGCGCTTTTCAGCCTCAATAATCTCCTCAACACTTCTTGCCAGTTCTTTTTCTCTGGTGTTCTGCTCGTGAGCTACGCGGCTATCCTGTATATAATCTTCCCAGTTTTCTGCACCACCATTGCCTGTGAAGTAACGGCTTACATAACCTGGTTGTTCAAACATCTGCACCAGTGTATCCGGCACAGCCACCTTAAAGAATGAGCGACTTGTTGGACTCATAATGGTAAATGCATGGCCACGTGGTGCGGTTAGAATCTGTTCCTGCTCCACCTCATTGATGCCACCAGCCTTGTCGTAAAGCTTCACCAAATCATCCATATCATTTGGTGCCAGACCAAAGATAAAACTGTACTGGCAGGCATTAATAATAGCTGTAGATTTCCGAGCAATTTCCTCACTTCCAACAAAATCCTTGATATTCTGAGTGATAACGATTTGCATACCGTTATACTTTCGGATTCGCTTTGCCAGCTGGAACATAAAGTCTAGGGCAATCGGGAATCTGGTATCGATAAATACATGTGCCTCGTCTATTACTACAATAATCTTTCTGTTCAATCCGTATTTACGGTTGAAATCACGATTCTTAATAATCTCGTTGTCTATATATTTCAAAACCAGAAGCATCTGTGCATTGGCAATAGTCTGGTTTCTGTTTGCCAATAAGGACTGGAAATTAAATACTGTAAAGTTTTCTTCGGTACTGATTGTAGATGGACCATTCCAAATATTGGAATTTCTACCACCTGTAGAAAACTTTGAAACATGGTTGATAAGAGTTTGAAGCATGCTTCGTAAATACGAATTATCTGTTCTTTGGAACTCTGCCAAAACCACATCATACAAATCGTCAAATACAGGATAGTCCTCTGGGGTTAAGTTCGCCAAAGGTGTTTCAGAAATGATACCCTTGTTGGCGTAGGTTCTCTCCACAAGTGAGTTCAAGTATTCAAGGGATTCTTTATCAATATCCGGCAAAATCTGCTTGAAGAATTCCTCCAGGAACTGAAGGTGAGTTGCAAAGCTGCCGCCTGTACCTACGTCCCCAGCCTCATCATCCTCCAAAGCTGTGATAATCTGGAATGGATTAAGTCTACCCTGGGAAGCATTGCCCACATTGATTACCTTTCCGTGAAGGTTATCTGCCAGCTCCATATATTCATTTTCCGGATCCAATATGAAAATCTTTGCATCCTCGGAAGCCATGTTCACAAGGATTGACTTTGTACCGTAAGATTTACCCGCACCAGACTTACCGATTATGACCATATTGGAATTGACACGCTCGGAATCTCTTTTGAAGAAATCAATGAATACAGGCACACCCTCACTCTCACCAAGGCACATTCCACCTTCGTCAGAAATATTGGCATAAATCCAAGGGTACATAGCCGCAATTGTATTTGTTGGAATTCCTCTACCGTCCTTCAAAAAAGGATCATAAGCTGATACCTGACCACCAATAAATGCCTGAAGCTGAACAAAGTCCAATGGATTAAGACGCATTCCTGACTCACGCCAGTTTCTGGTTATGGTCTTTTTCATATCAGCAATAACCGGAAGCACCGAATCCTTCACAAAGCCTCCGTCGGTGCCCTCCGCGGTCTTTACTGAATCGTACATAGAAATATAGATATTCACAGTGAGCAAAGCCTCATTATCCTGTTGAAGGGTAACTAGAAGCTCACTTAAGGTTTCGATATGCTCTTGCAGCTCGAGTAATTTCGAGTCGGTGCTAGTGGTTGAATACTGACCACGAAGCTCTGCCAAAGACCTGTCGATGGCCTTTACAGATGCAGCCCTGTCCATAGGTGTACATTTAACAACCACTTTTGTGCCAGGAATAGACATAACGCCAGCGAGCCATGCATCTCCCACTGATGATGGGTAGGAAGAAACACGGAGCTGATGTGTCACGATTTTATTTATGCTTACATTTTTAGTGGTGAAATTAAGACTTTCTGGCATAGCCCAATTCACATAATCCTCTGGTTCAAGCTTGTCGATATCACGCTCCTCGAAATCCACACTGTTTGTGTATTTCAGGAAAACGCAAAGCTCTTTTGTATCAGTCAATCTGCGAACAGGAAGCTCCCCTGCCGTAAGCTCAGTGAGAGCCATATCCGTCTCCACCAGAAGCTGTCGCTTATCACTGTTGAAAATAGCAATATAGTAAAATGGTTGAACCACCTTGTTATCATAGCAAATATCCCTCAAGGCATTGATTCTGTCGTACTGAATCTCTACTCTGGCCTTAAGCTCCTCCTCCGAAAGAAGACCACTTTCGAAGGATGACCTTAAGGCATCCAACTTGTCGTATTCCTTATTCAGGTAGTCCTCATAGAGTATTGGACGCTCAACCTTAATGATGTTGAAGGCATAATCGTCCTTCAGTGCACGGAGAATCTTACCGAAATGATCCTCAATGGCTGCTGTTCTTCTATAGACGCTAAAGAAGCGGAACTCAACCGGGCTAACCTCGATGATAGTTCCGTAGTATTTTCCATCATATTCAATAAACCCATCTGACACACCTGTAAATGGGATTATATCTTCAATAAAGTTTTCCTCTTTTTCGTCCTTCGCCTCCTGTTTCCGTTTCTTTTTTAGTTCAGAGCGCTTTGCTCTGGCCTTCCACACCTCATTTTTTTCCTCGTCCGTAGAAGACTTATCCTTTAGAATTTTTTTCTCTTCTTTAAAAAGTTGCTTTTCGGCTTTTCTTCGCTCCCTAGGAGTCATTTCAGAAAATGGATCTTCCCTCAGTTTTTCCTCAAGCTCCTTAAGGTATAGCTCCTTTTCAGTACCAAGGGCTTTCGCCATCATATGCCTGTCGTCATAAACCCTGAAAAAGCGTCTAGGGAATGACAAGAACTTCAAGCAGTTTATGAGGAGCCTGTAGGTAGGTTCCTCATCTAATCTGAATAATAGAATTCCAGTAATTCCAAGAATTACAAGGGCTATATATAATCGTCCAGGAATTGAAGAAAGGCCAACAAGAGTCACTAAAGCTAAGGCAATGACTACAACAACGACATCACCTAAAGTTATACCTTTAAATAATTCAATTTTTACTTTAGTTTTTCCTGGTATAAGTCTCATAAGTCAACCAATCTTCTTCCTGAAAATCTAAAAGTTAAAAATACTCAAACTTTTCTCTGTGGCGGTGGAACTGCCGCGTTATTTCCTTCATTATTCTTACGCCTGATGCCCATATAATTGTCAACAGCCTTTGAATATTCCTCTTTGCCTTTGGCTTGTTTCTCTGCATTTGACTTGCTACTACCAAAGAAATTCTTTCCTTGTCTAAAAGCAGATTTAACACCACTTAATGCACTTCCGCCAAATCCAGCCGCTGTTTTGTATGCTGTTCCCAAAACACCACCCGTTTTTGATCCGGGCGGATTGGAAATTCCCTGCATCGTATTGGAGAGCTTCTTGCCACCTATAAGTCTGGCAGGAACTGTATTGGCATAGCCTTCTGCCTTTGAGGCCATTCTTCCAGCATAACTACCTTTCAGGTATCCAGACATATCACCTGCTGTAATAGACTGCCAGCCTGCATTATCAGCTAAAATACCTGTAAGGATACCATTTGCCTTTGATACTGCTTCAATTCCCGCATATACCAAAACCACTCGTCCTACCATATCAATGATTACGTTTTCTGAAAGATGTAGTCCCGGGTCCAGCACAATCGGTAGAAAAATAAGATATATTCTCATGGATATGACAGTTGCAAATACAGATAAGCTCTGCACTATAAATGCTGTGGTCCACTGCTTCACCTTTCCTCCATCATCCAGCGGCAAAACTGCAAAAACTGGAGGTGCAATTACATATAGGAACACAAGGTTAAAGATTCGAGCCACACAAGTTACAATGATAAGTGCCATATTCATGGCCAGTGCACAGCCTGCAATATAAACAATCAAATAATTGGTTTTGGTGAAAGCTATATCAAAATCCTTGTTTACATCCGAAATCTTATATACATTTTTCGTACCACGATAGTAAGGTGCTCTCACAGCATCCGTCAGGGCTGGATGAGTATTATACTTGTCATTTTTTGCTGCCCCAGTGATACCGTTTCCCATAGTTCCAACCAGGAACAATACCCTGCCTAGATTTACGCTTTCGCCGTTGTAA
>JAEEGL012580280.1_pt1 | contig 35679 bp, 27 predicted proteins | sample 9134231 | NCBI WGS metagenome assembly JAEEGL01 (sample SAMN16246548, study PRJNA631951) | gut metagenome | biome: gut microbiome; feature: rumen; material: fiber-attached | host: Bos | place: Iran: Karaj | collected 2018-10
AATATCAGACCATGGAGGATATTCTGGGAGGCGGAACACAGGAGCAGGGCCAGGAGGATCTGTTCAGCTCAGACCTTGGCGGCGAGACACAGACTCAGTCTCAGGAAGACATCTTCGGTGCAGGCGCCGGTTCGGAACTCAGCGGCGGAGAGTCTCTTGAGATGGAGGATATCGTCAGCAGTACAAGCCAGAGCCAGGAGAATGCATTCGATCAGGATGGTCGCGTAGGCCAGGCTCTGGACAAAGCGTTTGGCGAGGAAGTCATCCAGCCTGAAAGTGCGCAGGATCTCTTTGCAGAAGAGATCAGTGCGGCGCAGGCATCAACCGAATATCAGACCATGGAGGACACTCTGGGAGGCGGAACACAGGAGCAGGGCCAGGAGGATCTGTTCGGCGCAAGCTTCGGCAGCGGGACACAGACTCAGCCTCAGGAAGACTTGTATGGTACAGACTTCAGCAGCGGGACACAGACTCAGCCTCGGGAAGACCTGTTCGGAGTGGACTATGACAATGCCGAAGGCGCTGAGCAGACTCCTCAGAATGAGTATAGCTTCTATGCTGATCAGAACCAGGAGAGCGTGTTTGACCAGGACGGCCATATCAGCCAGGCTATGGATGACATATTTGGTGAAGACGGACAGTCACAGACGAGCGAAGAACGATACAGCCCGGACAGCAGTGCCGCAGACGGTTCCTATGGCACGAATACAGGAGAAACTCAGAATACCGGCATGGTAAGTGATGATCTGGATGCAAGTTCGAATACGGCAGAGTCTGAGGATAGCGGAGCATACAGAGGATCGGCCGGCAAAGAGGAAAGCAGTCAGAATCAAACCGAAGAAGGAGAACCTCAGGGTGAGGTGGCTGAGGATGTCGATATTCCCGACAGGCCCACATTCGGGGAGAGATTAAGAAGGATATTAGGCTTCGACAACGATGATAAGTAAATCCGTGAAGCAGTGATGTCAGTGCGTGGAATCATCGATATCAGTGCATATATCCTTACAGAGAAGACAAAACAGCAACTTATTCACCACTGCAGTCAAAGCGGAACAGGAGAAACGGCACATGGAATACGTGGAAGAAGTAATGAAGAGGGCTGATTTCTCGGCAGAGGCGGGAATGAAGGAGAGACTGTGGAAACGAATCTCCGCCAAGACGGCCGGCTCTGTACGTGATATCACATTTGAGGAGCTCCAGGAGAAGAATGGTATTGCGTCGGCTCCGGAGAAAAAGACAAGAAAGCGCGAGCCGGAAAAGAACAGGGAGCTTGGCATGGGCGAACACAAATCCGTTACGGAGGACAGAGAACCGCCTCAGGCCAAAAGGGACGATCTTGTCGTGAAGAAGCCGTCGGTACGCGGACTTGGTTTTTAACGGAGTGGAGGAGTTGTTATGGAATACATGATCGATTTTGTCAAGGATACACTCGATACCATCGCTAACTTTTTCGTTCAGTTGATCAAAGCACTGTTTGCGGCGGCTAAGGAAAGCGAAAAGAACAAGCTGATGGACGCAAATGAAAATGAAAAGGAAAAGAAACTCCCCGATAGCATCCGCAACAAACAGTCGAAGGACAATATGGATATTTCCATAGAGAATTTCAACAAACTCTCGCCGGAAAAACAGCAGGAGTATGTGAATAACTGGAACAGCCTGACAGAGGAGCAGAGACAGGCACGCCGGAATGAATTTGTGAAGAAACAGACACCGGTTATGCAGCAGGCCATCAACGATTACATTACCAGCAAGATCGCCGCGGAGCACAAGGAAGTCAATGATCTGATGCCTGCGGAAAACATGGATATTTCCAACGCGAAGTTCAACGCGATGAGCAAAGCTGAAAAGGAGAAATACCGGAAGGAATGGAATGCTCATACGCCTGAGGAACAGGAAAAGCTGCGCGAAGCTTATATGAAGGAGCATAAGGCGGATATTGACAAGGCGGCGATGAAGTACTGGACTCCTGTCGCTGCGGGCGTGACTGCGGAGATCGGCACCGGTGTCAGTCTCTTCCCTACTCCGAGCCAGATTGTTCCCAAACGCGTACATGACCAGATGGCAGTGGAGGTACCTGGCCCGAACGGAAAAGAGCCGTTGCCGATATCTAATGGCAAGTGGGAGAAGATGTCCAGCCGTCAGCAGTTCAATTTCCTGAATTCCTGGAATATGATGACGCCCCAGCAGAAGCTGGAAAGGCTGAACAAATTCCAGCAGCAGGCTTTACCCAATGTCGCGGAAGCCTGGGCGATGTATGAGAACAAAACGGGAAGCATGAGAAGCGACCTAAGCAATCATGCGTTTTCCTACAGCGCACAGCAGAATCTCATGCAGGCTGCACAGAAAGCTGGACTGCAGTGGAACAGTACAATGAACGTTCCTCAGCAGAATCCCCAGCAGAATCCTCAGCAGAACACGCAGCAGCAGAATCCTCAGCAGAATAACCCTCAGCAGAACATGCAGCAGCAGAATCCTCAGCAGACTATGCAGCAGCAGAACATGCGGCAGAATCAGACTCAGCAGAACATGCAGCAGAGCTTCGGCGGATACCGCAGGGAGAACAACAACCAGCAGCTGAATTACCAGGTCAACAATCTCCAGGGAAATCAGCCGGCATACCGGCAGCCTGCTTACCAGCAGCCGGTTTATCAACAGCCCGTACAGAATAATCTTCGTCAGAACAATCCTTCCCAGAATATTCAGAACAATGCACAGCAGTTCTCCAACAGGGAGCTTGACGAAGATTATGAGAGGTTCCAGGAGAGGAAGAAGGCCGGCGGAGAGCTTCATCGGAGGAGAGCTCAGGAAAACCTGGAGATCCAGAGGCAGAATTCTCCTCAGGCAAATAGCGGAGACAATGTTCTGAACAATAACAGGCCGATGGTTCCGAATAATCATTAACCGTAAAAGGACCATAATAGTCAGAATCAGCAGCAGGTATATCAGCTGTCGGTTCTGACTGTTTGGCGTTACAGCATAAAACAGCAGGGTCGGCAGAGTATGGCAGAGAAAACGGCGTTTGAGGAAGTATACGAACAAAACTTTAAATATGTGTATAACGTGGTCTACATGCGCGTCATGCACAAAGAGACGGCGGAGGACATCACCAGTGATGTGTTCGTCAAGGCATGGAAGAACTACGAGCGGTACAATCCGGAAATCGCATCGGTGCTAACATGGCTTTGCGCCATCGCGGTAAACGAGGTGAAGATGTATGCCCGCAAGGCGTCCACTTCCAGAGAGTTCGCTTCGGATGAATTGCCTGAGTCATCCACGGAAGATGAGGCCGAGGTAAACACCTCCGCTATGGCCATTAACAGGGAGGCAGACCGCATTCTCAGTCAGCTTGAGGACAAAGATCGCGAGCTCCTTTCCCTGAGGCTTGCAGCGGAGCTGTCCTTCGCGGAGATCGCGGAAATCCTTGGGACGACGCAGAAGGCGGCGACGGAGCGGTACCGCAGGCTGATCATCCGGTGCCGGAAGCTGACAGAAGGAAGATCCATGGCAGATTTTGCCTAGAGGAGAGAACGCGTACATTGATACAGACATCAGACAGATCGAAAAGGAATTCAAGACAAAACTTCCGGCGGCGGGCGAAGAAATTACTTCGCTCGGCGTTTATTGTGCTGCTCTGCCTTATTCACACTGCCTGTGCATCTATTCTCGGAGACGGTGAAATCACGGTGGTTACGGCACCGCCTATAGTCTCCCCCCGCGTTATTGTTACAGACAGTTACGGCACCGGGGAGATGAGCCGCTTTGATATCGGCGGAACAGACGCATTTTATCTTCTTCCGGGTGTGGAAAACAACCCGGATAATCTGCAGGATTTCAACTGCCTGGACTATACGGACAGCGGCTATTTTATCTACTATTACTGCGGTCCTGCCTACATCAACGTTGACGAACTCATAGCCTATAAGGGCAAGAGCGACACACTGCCGGACGATTATGCCTTTGAGGAGGTTAACCGGGAGTCGGGCATCACCTGCGACGCAATGGTTGTCATGGCATACAACCCGGATACCAGGCATTATGTTGTCATGGACGTTCAGGCGTATACCGGTGAGGGGGCTTCCGACGCGGACAGGACGAAGGAGATGAATACGGGCGTGGACTTCTATAAGTCCCAGGCCTATGGTTTCTATACGCTTTCCCACTGTTACGGGTGCAAGCTCTCGGGAATGCATCGCTATTATATTTTCGACCAGAACGGTGATGCGACCATATACGACCAGACCCTTAAAGAGATCGAACGCATGCCCGTAGGATCCCTGATTCAGAACAAGATCAAGGAGACGACGTATGCGGTTAACCAGAAGCTCAAGGAGGAGTTTAACCAGAAAAAGGCTGGAAACCCGGGTTCGGGCGGCAGCGGAATCGTGACTGACGATGATTTTGGTTCGGATGACGGCGGGGATGAGCGGAAAGAAGCACTGGATGAACTCTCGGCAGTCACCGGCAACACGTATGCCAGCGGGGAACAGACCGGTGACGAGTATGTAGATGTCACGCTTAACGGTCTGGTGAAGTCCGCGGTGATGGACGGAAGCGGAATTATGTATCTGACGCTTCTTCTGTATACCGGAGAGACCCCATGGGGGTCAGATGTTATGCTGAACCGCGTCATCCAGATCTACAGTTTCGACCTCGGCGGGGATTTCATCCGTTTTGTCTCCCGGAACGAGAACTGGGAGAATCAGGTAGAGTTTTATAAGGAACAATACCTGATGAATGATTCGACTTCTCTTGCCGAGATTAAGAATGGCGCTTACGGCGCAGAATTTGCGGATAAGTTTACGCCGTTCGATTCAGATCTGGAGGGGTTCAAGGCGTTTATAGCCGGATATGAGGACCTCTCCGCAGACGGGGGACGCGGTTACAGGGCGCTTGCGGATTCTGCCGCCAATAACGGAGAAAACTCGAACCTTGCTATTATTGCCCTCGCAAACCAGGTGGTTAAGCTGTACGAAAGAGCCGGATACAGCATGACATCAAAAGGAGTATCCTGGATACTCCACCCATACAAGGTATTAAAACCGATCGTGTCGAGTTTTGGCGGTTTCACATCGTCCGATCTTGACCGGATATACGATTTCCTTACCTGGGCAGGCGCGCTGAGCAGAATGGATAACGCCGATCTCGCAACTCTGGCGCTTCGGATGACCAGTAAATCGCAGGAAGAGATTCTTAAATTCCTCAAGGACACGTTTTACGTCACGGACAATCTGAGCAATGTGATCGGAAATAACGGCAGATTAATTAATGTCCAGGATGCATGGAAGCAGCTTCCCTCCCAGGCGAGGACTATGTTCCGGCAGTCACTCCTTGGATTTATTAATTCGGCGGCGGAGAATTACTATAAGCGCTCTCAGCTCAACCAGGCTGCCTACGGGGGAAGATGGAACGATTACATCCTGCTGCTGGACAGGTATATTCTCAGTATCTTCGGCCTCAGGATATCAAATATCCAGGGCAGTACTGCCAAGATGACCTGGGATGATTACAGAAGTTTCCTTTCCGAACTCGGTCTTCTTCCCCGAATGGGACGATATGATGCGGAGTCTATGCGTAATTCGACAAGATTTCCGACAGGCGCTGATGAAAAGAAGGAGCAGGCGTTCATCCTGGTACACGGAACATCAACCCAGTTTACCGACGTGGCTTCAGTCCCTCACGCCTCCGCGGTTTTTCTGCCGGATAACACAGTCGTCTGGCTTGAGCCGTATGAATGGAACGAGGAAGTCGTGGTCGAGCGGGTGTTTATTCCGCAGACTGCTCCGATCGAGGCTCCGAAACTGCCTGAACCTGTGCCGGAGTTCAACGATCTGAACGGAGCAGGTACCGAAATCCCGGGGTCCATTACGGATCCGAACGGGAATCAGTATTTCCTGCAGAACGGTGAATCATTCGGTGCACTGCAGCAGCCGGATCTGTTTGCTGACCCGAATGCAAACAATATTGCCCTGGAGGGACCGGTTATCTCTATTGGTACGCCGCAGAACTCCTCAGAAAACACCCAGGCCGGCGCGCAGGCGACAACGGACGGGGAGGGGACAGGGGAGACTTTGCCGGAAACGGAACAGGAGTCTGTGCCTGCGCCTTCGCAGGAGCCGGTTATCGAGACGATAAGGCTCCTTGAAGCCGGGGTGATTCCGATCTCCTATCGTCTTGTTTTCCCCAAGGGGACGAACGTGGAATTCGTCGATATGGAGAATACGGACGGCTCGTGCAATTCCTCCATCAGCTCAGGTGCGCTGCTTTTCTCCGACGATGCGACGAGCACGAAGGAGGGAATGGTTTATACCTCCAACATTATGTGGCAGCGCGAAACCGGCATAAGCTTCAAGGATACGAAGATCCCCGGGGCGGCTATTGATACCGGTGCTCTGGAGTATTCGGATAAAAACGGGAAAAAACTGGTTCTGCTGATGATCACTGAAGAAGGGGTCAAGTTCTATGCTCCGAAAGACGCTTCGGGTACGGCGTATTCGGGATCAGGGAGCAGCACCTATTACATGACCAACGAGGAACTGCTCTCCTCGACGGGTTTTACGCCTTATACAGAATCCGGGACCCAGGCTGCGGTGTCCACAAGACTGGACGGGACCACACTTCCTGCCGAGAGATATGACAGCGAAAACAGTCTGTCGGTGACAGAGAAGCAGATCTCCACCGCACTGAATTCCTCCCGTGTGGGAACCCTGCAGGCGGCAACCAGCTTCACCGTGCTCTCCGACAGTGAGGTCCTGATCAGTGCCTATGATTCCGGTCTTTCCCTGTTAAGGCTTAACGAGACCCACGATGTGCTTCACCTACAGGGCGGCTCTTATTATCAGAGCTTCCAGGTGAAGAATACCGGAACATACAAGGTCGTCGGATTTGATACGGAGGATTATCTCTACGGGTCCATGGATCTCGCCCGGGCGAAGGTATACGATCTGGAGATCGGTTCGCGTAAGCAGGAGATTTATCTGACCGCACTGGAGAATCATCTGGATCAGTATGCCATCGATTATGTCCGCCGCCAGAACCGCACCAGAGTCGAGATCACCGAGGATGAGGAGGGCAAGATAATTGACCAGAAAGTGGTGATCATTCCCTTCACGGACGACCACTCCTCCGAAGCGATGCAGGAACATATCCTGTTTGCCGGAAGCTGGGAAAATGCCCGCGCGGAACTGATCAAAATGGAGGAGGCCGCCACGATTGAGCACAGTCAGGCGGCGGAGAATTACCTGAAGAATCTTAGGAAGCGTATCGCAGACCAGCAGGCTGCGCTGAATGAGATATTTGTTCTGACCGGTGCGACAGTGCTTGGTGACGCGCTGAAGGAAGATCCCTACTGGGTAGGACTTAAGGAACGGCTGCAGGCGACGACGGAAATCGGCAATCTTAAGGACCTTCTGGTAGAAATCGTCATCTCCGATGAGATGCTGGAGATCATGCAGAAGGATGCCGAGAACGAGTCGGATGACGAACTGCGGAAGCTCAAGCTTGCAGATGTTGAGACCTATACCGAATTCCGCGAATATCTTGATTACAGAAAGCAGGAGGAGGAGCAGAACAAGGTGCTCTCCGAGGTAGGGATAAGCGCAGCGGAGCTGGACATCCTGCTGGAGAACAGAGTCTCCCCCGCGGACTACGAGGAGAGGTACGAAGAAGTTGCAAGGAGGGATGATGAAAGCGAGCCCGATCAGCTGATGGCTTCTCTGGAGAGTGACGTAATTACGGCAAAAATCTCGACCAAGGGGGACGTCACGGACCGCATGGAGTCACGCGCACTTATCCTTGAGGATATTGAGAACGACTATTTCGCAGTTAACCCTCTGGAACCGAGAAAAGTTTTTGCACCGGACGGAAGCTACGAAGAGATCGTCACCACTGATCGTGAGAATGTGGCCTGGGAGGCTTATCTGAGCGACCTGCTGTATCGGATTAATCCGGACAACCTCTCCGCAGCCCGTTCCGTGGCAGTGGAAGAGTTCGCCGAGCTCTCCTGGAGCACGGCGCGCACCATGGCCGGCGGCGTGATCAGTACGACTCCGATGGATGTCGATGAAGCAACAAAAGAGGCAATGGAGAAGGCGATCATTGATGAGATCGAGTGGTGTGAGACAATATATCAGGTAGAAGCCCTGTTTTTCGGAACACAGATCAAGAATCTCGGGAGCCCGTACAACCGTTTTTATGACAGCTTCACCGAATGGGAGAGTAAAAGCTATGAGACCGAGGCGGAGAAAGCGAAGGATATGCGCGTCTCCGAGTGGTACCAGGCCTTGAGCGGATATCTCAGGACCAATCCCCAGTTCAGGACGATGCTCAGCGCAAAGGGACAGACCTGGGAGGAGTATATTCAGGCTGTGGTAACGCACAAGACCGGACGCGTGCTCCGCGATGAGCAGACCGGCGAGGCTGCGGGCGGTTATACGACTGCTGCAAGCGTGTTTGCCCAGCTGGTGGAATTCCTGTGCGAGAATGCGGGAGACGTAAGTCTGCAGACCAAGATTAACATGGTGGAAGACCTTCTGATCGGCATGCTCGATATCAACGGGGCAGAATCCTCCGAAGAGGCGGTGATGATCGAAAGGATGACGCTGCCTGCCTTTGCGGGATATATGGCTGATTATGAAGCATTTGCCGTAAAAACTTTTGATGAGGGCAATCTGGATGAGACGCTGCAGCTTTCCTATGACACGGCACTGCGGCGCCAGGCTCTTGAGGAGGAGGATTTCTATATTCAGGTGATCGGATCCATGAAGGATTCGGAGCTGGTGAAGTCCTACCTGGCGGAGCGCGGGGTTACCTGGGAGCAGTACATGGCCTCGCTCCCGATCCTTGCAAAGAATGAGAACATAACGGACCCTGCGGCGAGTGCGAGAAAGGTCTACGAGACTTTCGTTCCTTATACGCCGCTCACGGAGGAGGACAGGCCAGCTGCCTCGGACGGAAAAGAGGAAAGGCCTGGTTTCTCCGATGTGACCGGCAGCACTTCCGGAACCGGCGGGGAGAGTCCTGCTGACGGGAGCGCTCCTGTGGATGAGAGCAGTCAGGGTACGGATGAGGACAATTAGGCCGGAATATAGTATAATTATTTGGTTAATCTACCGATGGGAGGAGCATCATGAGATTATTTCAGGTATCAGATAAAAAGGCAGGGAGAGGACGCCGTATTCTGAAAGCGGCGGCAGCACTTGTTTTGTCCTGCGCTTTACTGCTTGAGCCCGCAGGGATGCTCACCGGACCAGATAAAGCCTATGCGTCGGGCAGGACTGTGGAGGGCGGCTCCTGGGTCCCGGTGGGAACGGTCGACAACGCATGGTTCTATATCACACAGGATGGAACGGTGCAGAAGGACTGTTTCTCCTCAGACGGATACTATGTCGAGGCTAACGGCATACGTTTCCTTCAGAAAGTCATTCTGAACGCGCCTCTGGTTATGCGCAATTCCTGGCTCACTGCGTCAGCCGCGACGAATTTTGACCTGTTCCTGCCGACAGCGGCGATCGTCCAGCAGACACTGGCTGCGAATCTGAAGCAGTACCGTACGCTCTCTGTCTATAGTACGCATATGATGCTCTCTTCCTACAACAGCACTACGGAAGGAAGTTATCTGACCGATCGTCTGGGCCTGTATAAGAACATCGATATCAACGGGTATACCATTACGATCTCAACCCCTCTTGCCGGTGACCGCAGAATGATCGGCGAAGCTATCGGAAGGAACGAACTGATTTCCTTCTATGACTATGAGGTGCTCCGCTATTATACGAATCTGATCAGCCGGTGCGGCGACCTCCTTGCAAGTGCTATCTATTCCCACTGGATGGATTTGAACGAGCAGGGGATACGGCTCGGTGAATGGGTTGCGGTAGGGGACACGCTGATCCGCTATATGCCCGGGAACGGCAAAGGACTCTATGAAATCAAGCCTCTTTTCTGAGATTGCTGATATGAACAGACATTACGGAAACCGGTGGAGTTGGGCCTGGGTGATACTCACCGCGGTTCTGTCGGCTGCCGTTGCTGCCGCGCTTCCCGGTGCGGCCGTACCGGGAAGCCGTGTTCTCGCCGTATCCGGACAGCAGGGAGTCATCTCCACAGGCACCCCGACTTCCGGGAACGCCGGCCGGAGCACGCAGAGCACGGCATCGCCCCGTACAGGCTCTTACCAGGGGACGGCAGGCAATAATACTGCAGGTGTGAGCCGCCCGGGGCAGCAGGATAATCCCGTCACAACAGCCGGCCAGCCCTCGGCTGCGGAGCTGGAAAGACTTCAGGGCTTTGCCAGTACGCTCGAGCAGCAGGGGATCAGCAGTTCACCGCAGAGAAGAACCGGAACAACAGTTTCCGGAGGATATATCAGTACAGGGACGCCGACAGTCAGCAGTTCACAGGGGACAGTTACTAGTGCCGGCCAGGGCCCCGTGGTCATTCAGGGAACATCGGATCCCCGACTGGAGGGTATGAGTTCCGTGATTCAGTCCTGGGAGGCAGAGCACGGACCTGCGGTACAGGATGTCGTAATTCAGACCCGGCGGCCATGGCAGGAAGCGGACTCGGAGTATCAGCTATACGATCCGGCCGGAAATCTGCAGTACCAGCAGCTCGATGAGAGCATCCTGGCATCGGAGTGGGAGAGCGCCGGACTTGTTTCCGGATACCCTTCAGACGGCACTCAGGGAGCAGTACAGAATAACGACAGTTTTACCGGAGGCTATAATCTCTTCCCTACGACAGACTGGCGCCAGTTCGGGACCGAACTGGTCAGTCTCGGGACCTTTACACTGACGGCCTATGATCCATGTCTTGCCTGCTGCGGCAAGACAGACGGAATCACCGCGACGGGGTCCAGGGGCATGGCCGGACGCACGATTGCGGTGGACCCGGAGGTAATCCCCTATGGATCCATGGTGGTGGTCGGGGGATACGTGTTTATTGCCGAGGACTCCGGAGAGGCAATCAAGGGAAATCATATCGACCTGTTCATGGATACTCATGAGGTGGCGAAGCAGTTCGGGATCCGGGAAGCGGAGGTATGGCTCATTCGCTGAGTGCTGTATTGCTGTTGGATAAGTTTTGCCTGAGGGAGTGAGCATGGCAAAAGAGGAGGAGAAGAATAAGGAGCCTTCCGGTACCCGGGAGATCAGTTTCCACGATCTGGTTCAGCAGACCCGGCGGCCGGCACCTGCTCATCCCGGCAGAAAAGGACGGACCCGAAGGACGACAGAACTGGATGACCCCTATTATCGTGTCATCGATGCCGGACATGACCTCCTGATGACTGCTAAGCTCAACAAGGAGCTTGTGGAGAACCTTCCCGCCGAGTTAAGGAAAATGCTGCTTGAACTCGAGTCGATCGCTAAGGAAATAACCCTGTCCGCGGTGGAAGACGACTTTGATTACCGCGTCAAGCTTAACCGGTACTATTTCCATATGATCCGGGTGCATTTTCTGGCTTCGGTGATGACATCCCGCGTAAGCCGTGTTTTAGGAAACAGTGCGGCGGCTGCGAAAATCCTCGGAAACCCCGGTCCGAAGAAGATGGCTTCTTTTCTGGACGGCCTTAAGGCGTTTTCTGAGATCGGGGAGGAGCTGACGACAGCCTCCGGGCTTTTCATGAATAATATGGAAGCGGAGAAAATGCTGGACAAGGATATTCTTCAGGCGAGACAGATTGCCGAGGACAAGGCCCTGGAGATGATTCAGAAGGGCTGACCTTATACTATTATCACCGGAGGAGACAAAAATGCCGGCCGAAATGAGTGACGCAATTCAAAGTTTCATTGACGTTTTTGCCAATATGAAGATGGAAGGCGCACTATATGTCAGTGTGATGATGATTGTGTGCCTCGCGATCTGCCTTGAGGGAATAAAGTTCTACAAGCTTGTACTGTACCTGAGTGCGTTTTCCTACGGTTTTCGCTATGCTCACGACCTTCTTTGGGCAAGGATTCCCAATGACGAGACACTGCTTATGGTGGAAGTCGCGGCCGGCCTGATCTGTGCCGTATTCGCCTGGAAGGTTCATCTCCTTGGCATAGGCATGCTGGTCTACCAGTTTGCGCGGGAGTACCTGAAGGATCGGTTCGACGGGCCCTATGCAGTGATTACCTGCATTGCAGTAAGTTTGGTTGTAGCTTTTATCGCAATGAAGGCTTTCCGCGCGGCGATCGTCGTTATCACCGCAGTGATCGGCGGTTTCGCCGCGGTGAGTTTCTTTCAGCAGCTGCTGCCGCTGTTTCCGGCTGACCTGTCCTTCTTCCCGGCTGCGACAAGCCAGATATGGACATTCGCGAAGATCTTCCTGGCTGCGGCAGGAGTAGGTGTGCAGGATCCGAGGGAGCCTAAGGCGTGAATAAGATATCGGATGAGACAAAACTGAAAACCGGTCGGATTATACTCAGTATCCTCGGTATGCTCGGCCTTGTGATGAGCGTGGTTCTTGTTCATACGGGAAAGGCGGAGATAGAAGATACCTTTGTTTTTGCAATTGATCTTATGGGCGGGGCAATCTGCTATATGCTCTTTGTCGGCTGCTCAATAGAGGAGAAAACGACAGATACGGAGAAGACATTTCCGTTTATGACTATTCTTCTCCTGGCCGGAATTATCTTTTTTATCGATGAGGCCTGCTGGATTACGGTGAGGGGGACGGACAGGGCGGTACAGACGGTTTTCCTTTTCGTCTATTTGGCTGAACTTATCCTGGAGCAGGTGGTCAACTATGCCTTCTGGCGGTATATCATGATTTCGCTGCCGATGGAGGGTAAATTTGTCCGCATCGGCGACAAGGCAGCGAGACTTCTGCTCATCCCGATGATTATTATGAGCCTGGTTGCGGCACTGGGGGTTTTAGGCGGTATGTTTCTGTCGACCGGGGCTGTTGACCCGGAGGGACTGTACTGGCTTCCTTTCCCTTATATGGCATTTATCGTCGTCCTTACCTTTATTGCGGTGATCCGGACCAAGGCAGCACCGCTGCCTAAGTTCGCGGCTCTTTCCTTCGTCGGTATCCCCGGCGGCTGGTATATCCTCTCCGCGATCTTCCCCGAGTACCCCTCCCATTACGGCGGAATGCTGCTCTCTATTGTCGTGATGTATATCGTGCTCTACTATGAGCAGAGCAGACAGTTGATCCTGACGCAGACGGAGCTTAAAACTGCCGCGGTGATACAGGAGTCCATGCTCCCGCATATTTTTCCGCCCTATCCGGACAGGAAGGAGTTTAAGCTCCATGCCTCCATGTCGCCTGCCAAGGAAGTGGGCGGAGATTTCTACGATTATTTCATGATCGATGAGGATCACCTGGTACTGGTAATGGCGGACGTCTCGGGAAAAGGCGTGCCTGCTGCGCTCTTCATGTCGATCAGCATGGTTACCATCCGCAACCAGGTCCCTCTGTTTGACAACCCCGCCGATGTACTTGCTGCGGTAAACGATGAGCTCTGCGAGAACGAGGACAACGAGATGTTCGTCACCGTCTGGCTTGGAGTTATCAAGCTTTCCACCGGCAGGATGATGAGCGCAAATGCAGGGCATGAATACCCGGTGTTTGCCCGCGGGGGAGAATCCTTTGAACTGAAGAAAACGAAGCATGGTCCTCCTCTTGGAATCTACGAGGGAGTTCAGTTCCAGACAGAGGAGACTGTACTTCATTCAGGAGACATGCTGTTCCTGTACACCGACGGACTGCCGGAGGCTACTGCGCAGGACGGGCAGATGCTCGGTGAAGAGAGGATGCTTGCGATATTGAACAGGAACAAGGGTGTCGAACCCAGACTGCTTCTGGACAGGATCAGTGAAGAGGTGGGGGCGTTCGTCGGAGAAAGAGAGCACTTTGATGATCTCACCATGCTGGCATTCAGGATGGAGGGAGAAGATAACAGTAACTGACGCAGGGAACCCGGCGCGGCTTCCGGCAGGGCAAGGATGGGCGGCGCAAGCATGCCCATCCGTTTGTTCGTTATCAGGGTTTCAGCAGGAATTGTAAACAGATGAACCTGGACAGAATGACATTTCTTGACAAACTGGAGGACAATTTCCGGCTGTATGGTGACCAGACTGCCCTTAGCGGCGGGCCGGGCGGACTCAGGATCACTTATAGTGAGCTGGACCGGCTCTCGGGCAAGGTATTCCACTATCTGAAGGAAAAGGAAATCGGCCCGGAGGATTTCGTGATGGTGAACCTCCCGCGTAGTGCGGATATCCTGGCGGTGTGCGTCGGGGTGTGGCGCGCCGGTGCTGCCTTCACGATCCGGGAGAAAGAAAGCTTTCAGGAGAAGACCGACTATATCTATGAGAACTGCGGCTGCAAAATGCTCATTGACCCGGAGGTTTTTTCGGTCATCCAGAATTATGAACCGCTTCCGGGACATGTCTGCTGCAGCGAGCATACTGCTGCCTATGCTGTCTACACCTCCGGTTCCACCGGAAAGCCCAAGGGAGTGGTTCACGAAATCGGCACGTTGATTAACGGCCGCAAGTCCTTCCGGTACAATGGGGATCCGATCTTCAGGCATACGGACCGGTTTGCCTATTCCTCGCCGCTCAACTTTGCCGCGGCGGTCATGTTCATGAATCCTGTTCTCTTTGCGGGAGCGGAATTTGTCGTGGTTCCTTATCAGTCCGCGAAAAGCCCCATGCAGATGAAGGAGTACTTTGCTGCGGGAAAGATCACGGCAGCGTTTCTTACACCTTCCTATGCCAGGATTTTCAGGAACTTTAACCCGGAGCTCAAAATCCTGCTTCTTGCCGGGGAGACGGCGTCGAATGTGTATTTCGACGACCTTATGATGTTCAATCTCTATGGCCAGACCGAGACCGGGAGCGCTTCCTGCGTGTTCAGGATTGACAGAGCATATGAACTTACTCCTATCGGGAAATCTCAGACGGAAGAGATCCAGGTAAAACTGATCAATGAGGACGGCGCGGACTGCGCGCCGGGAGAAGTCGGGGAAATCTGCCAGAATAATGAGTTTTTCCGCGGATATATCGGGCTTCCGCAGATGACGGAGGAGGCCTTAAGGGGCGGGCTATATCATACTGGAGACCTGGGCAGATATGACGCAGACGACAACATCGTGCTCATCGGCCGCAACGACGACATGGTCAAGATCAACGGCAACCGGGTTGAGCCCTCGGAGATCGAAACTGTGGTCAGGGAGGAACTGAACATCGGATGGACTGCCGCCAGGTGTGTGAAGAGCGGCCACAGAGCGGTGATCTATTCATACTATAATGAAGAGCTGACCGTTGACCTTGAGGAGGCAAAGAAGAGAATTTCGCAGCGTCTCCCTTCGTATATGGTTCCTGCGGCGTATATCCGGATCGATAAAATTCCCCTCAGCGATAACGGGAAGCTTATCCGGAGAGAGCTTCCTGTTCCGGTATTTAAAGGCTCCGGAACGGAGGCCAACAGTCCGGACAACGAGATGGAAGTGCAGGTGCTCGATGCTTTTACCAAGGTTCTGAAGGTCGACGGACTGGGAATTGATGACGATTTCTTCGAGGCCGGAGGAGATTCTGTTGCTTCCATCGAGCTGGTGGCGTATCTGGGGATCAGCGGGCTTTCCGTAAGGGATGTTTTCCAGAGAAGAACGGCAAGGCGGATCACGGAGAGAATACTTGAGCTTTGGGATCATGAGGTGGCGGAGGATGAGCTTGACAGGCAGAATGCCATCGCCATGAAGGAAGAGTATCCTCTTGGCGTCTTCCAGACCTACATGTTGGATTATCAGCTGTATACGCCAAAATCCACCATGCTTAACCTTCCCGTTTTCCTTAAATTCGGCAGTAATGTCGATATCGGGAGGCTTAAGGAAGCACTGGAGCAGATGATCAAGGCACATCCCGCACTGAATACCCGGATCAGGATAGGGAAGGATCAGGATTTTGCCCAGGCCTTCTGTGACGAGCCGTTTACGGTTGAGCCGGAGAGGGTGACGGAGGCAGCGATGATCGATATCCGCGAGAGCCTGGTTTCGCCCTTCCGGCTGCTGGATTCCCCGCTGTTCCGCTGCCGCCTGTTCGAGACGGAGCGGGGTGGTTACCTGTTTCTTGACCTTCACCATATCATGGGAGACGGGCGCTCCGTTCACGTCATCCTGAATGATCTTTTCCGCGCGTATCATGGATCTGTGCTCCGGACAGACAGGTACTACCTGTACCTGAAGAAGCGGGGGGAGGAAAGAAGTGAAGCACAGTATCTCGAGGACCGGGCATATTTTGAGAGCCTTTATCAGGGGAGAAGTTTCAGCGAGTGCCCCACGGAGGATTTCAGGGTCCGTGAAAACAAGGCGGATTCACTGACCGCCGACATACCGATTGACGGGAAATCCTACGAGAAGATCCATGTACAGTACGGGTTGACCAATAATGCTTTTTTTGCCGCAGCAGCACTGCTTGCGCTTGCGCAGTACAACAAGGCCCGTGACGTGATGATTACATGGACCTATCATGGCCGTGAAAATGCTGTGGAAGAAAAAATGGTGGGACTTCTTATCAGGGATATTCCTCTCGGCCTTACGGTCAGTCCGGAAGAGAGTGTAAAGGATTACCTGAACCGGGTGCAGAACGCGGTAAACGAGGGAATCCGCCATTCTGCCTATCCGTATACACTTCTTCATTCCAGCGTCGCGGAGAAGGACAGGCTCTGCTTCCTGTATCAGAAGGACATTTTCACCTACAGTATGCTCCGCCATGTCCCCTTTGAGGAGGTTCAGCTTCCCAATCACTACAAGGCGGCGGAAAATGCGTTCAATGTAGAAGTGATTGACAACGATGGGGCAATTACACTGTCCTTTGACTACGCGTCCACAAGGTACCGGAGAAGCAGCGTCGAAAGGTTCAGCAGAATCTACCGGCAGACCACCCTGGAACTGGCACTCCACCTTGATGACGGCGGGACGATAGGAGAAATCGTTGGGGCAGGGCGGCATGAAGTCTGATCCGAAACTCGTGAAAGAAGGAAGAAAAACCGGCGGCTGGCTGCTGACGGTTTTTCTTTGTGTGCTGATTCCCGCGCTCTCCTTTTATGCTCCTCAGGGCTATTACGGGCTCGGAGAGGAGAAATTCCGGTGTTTTAAGCTGCTTGCCGGTGTTTTCGCGCTGCCGGCGCTTTTTCTTCTTTTCGCGGTGACCGCAGTGCTGCTGCGGGGAGAGTATGGTGGAAAAGGAACGGCGGAGAGACTGCGCGGGAGGATGAAGGTGCCGGATTTTGCAGCCCTGGCCTGCGCAGTGCTGATCGCGGTTTCCTGGTGCCTGGCAGCCGACCGCGGGGAATCGCTGTGGGGAACTGCAGGCTGGCGCATGGGGGCGCTGACGCAGCTCCTCATGCTTGTAATCTACGCCTCGGCGAGGTGCTTTGGAGTCCGGAGGATTCCCGTTATTACGGCAGCGGAGCTCTCCAGCGGCGCAGTCTTTCTCTTTGCTGTTCTTAACCGCTATGGTATTTATCCGTTCTCCTATATGAGTCTCGGCGGAGATTTCCTCTCGACGATCGGCAATATCGACTGGTACGCGGGTTATCTCGCGGTATTTCTGCCGCTCTGGGCCGGAGATCTTGTAAGAGTGCTGCTCAGGGCGAACATGCGGATCCGGGGAAGAGACTGCATTCTGCAGGTGTTTCACGTCCTTTTTCTGTGCCTGGGACTTGTTCTCGGCATCTGGTCAGCTCTTACGCAGGGGACGGATTCCTGCCTTCTGTCGCTGGGCGGAATGGCCGCAGTGCTTCTGGCCGCCATGGCCGGCAGAGCGGGAGGGACATTCGGGAAGGCCGTATCCGCTGTACTGACCGGGCTTATCTGCTTCCTGTTCTTCCTCTGTCTCCTTGCTGCCGCGGTTCACGCATGCGCGGAAAGCGGGTGGGGCAGCGGGGTTATAGCGTGGCTGTATTACCGGTTTTCCGTCGATTTCCGCGCTGGCTGGGGCAACGGCCGCGGCGCGGTCTGGCGCATCGCCGGCAGGCTGTTCCGGGATCTTCCGTTCAGGAGAAAACTCTTCGGCATAGGCCCGGATGGTTTTGCAGCCTGGGCCATGTCTCATCCTGATGTCGCGGCCATGGTCTCGCAGTATTTCGGCCCGCTCCGCCTGACCAATGCTCACTGCGGGCTGTTCACCGCCCTGATCGATGAAGGTGCGCTGTTCGCCGGTGCGCTCACCTTGTTCTATCTCTCTTTTCTCCTGGGCTGTCTACGGGTATATTCCCGGACAGAAAAAGACAATCCGTCCGCAGCTGCTCCGGACAGGAGGGCTGCGGCGCTTACCGGTGCGCTTCTCCTGGTTTCGTGTGCGGCCGGACAGATGTTTACCTTCCGTACGGTGGTCTCCGAACCGTTCCTGTGGAGTTTTGCAGGTATCCTGATGACAGAGATTCACAGCGGTGAAGAAGAGTATGATATAATTAAATAGTTTAACAAACAGCATCCCTGAAGCGGTTCCGGGCAGAAGAGCAGGGCGGCAGGCCCGCCAGCGCAGTGCTCCCGGAAGTGCAGGCAGCAGTATTACCGAAAGGATGGAAGGGAAATGAAGGAAATCGTCTATCGTGCACCCGAGCGTGTGGATGGCGTTAATGCGTCGAAGGTGCAGCAGGAAATGGTTGAAATGGTGGCGGAACAGGTGGAGAACGGTGCTTCCGATCTGTTCGTCGTGGACATGGAGAGTACGAAATACTTAAGCTCGGCGGGGCTTCGCGCACTTACCGTGGTGCAGAAGAAAATGCGCGCTGCAGCGGGAAGTTTTGTCCTTAGAAATGTCAATGATTCACTCCGCGACCTGCTGGATGTGACGGGACTGTCAGGGTATCTGCCGATCGAGTAAGCGCTTATGAGCAGGAAGAAAAAGAAGTACGGTCCGTTTGACTGGCTTCCTTATCTCTTCGGCAGGGAGCCGGAACCGCCCGGCGGGGAAGAGGAAGCGGAGGAGTCGCCCGATAAAAAGAAGAAGCGCAGGGGTATCGATGATGAAAACCCGGTGAGCTTCCGCACGGCGAACGGTCCGCTCTCGCTTCAGCAGAAGATTTATTTCGTGGTGCGGGATCTGTTCTATGCTTCCGGCCCGATGATCAGCTATATCGTGATCACGATAATCTGCATCATCGTCGGATATCCGCTGATCGGGATGATGCGGTACAGCTTTCCCGAATACCTGCAGAGCTACTCGAATATCATGGTGGCCTTCGCCGTCCTGATCACCCTGAGGCGGATGTTCAAAAAGTCCAGGAAGAACGGGAGCACGTTCTTTGAGGACGCTTCGCTTTTCCGGGATCACATCTCCTGGAAGAAGGTGTTCATGGGCCTGGTGTTCGGCTCAGGTACAGCGATGTTTCTCTCCGCGTTCCTTACGCTTATCCCCAAGGTGTGGATATTCGCGTCCTACCAGGAGAAGGTCAACCGGGTATACCAGCGCTACGATATTCTGCTTACGATTATTGAGAGCGCTGTGTTTACGCCTCTTGTGGAAGAGGTGATCTTCCGCGGTTACATGCTGAACCGGCTTTTGAGGCGGTGGCATGACATGCCGGCGCTGATCGTGACGACCGTGATCTTTTCGGTCATGCACGGAAGCAGCGTCTGGATACTATACGCGTTTGCCATGGGATGGATCATCGGCGTGATCTCCATGAAGGAGAACAACATACTCTACGGCATCTTCATTCATGCCGGATTCAACACGCCGTCCGTGATCCAGTGGTTTTATTACTTTATACATCCCGAGAAAATGCTTGAAGCAAATGTGACAGGCATTTTCCAGACAATTCTTTCCGGCGCGGTCGGACTTGTGGCGGCAGTGCTGGTTTATTTACTCTACAAGAGGATGGAAATGGAGGATATCAATGCTGAATATCAACAAAAATGACAATGGGGCAGAGTTTACGGTAACGCTTGAGGGAAGGCTGGATACGACGACAGCCCCTCAGCTTGAGGCGGAGATGGCGGACTGCCTTGATAATGTAACAGAACTCGTGATCGACGTTGCCGGACTTGAGTATATCTCCAGTGCGGGCCTGCGTGTGCTTCTGTCTTTCCAGAAGGTGATGAACAGGCAGGGGAGCATGGTAGTGAGAAATGCTACAGAGGAAGTGATGGAGATCTTTGAGGTCACCGGTTTCAGCGAGATCCTTACCATCGAGTGAGACGGAGGGCGAGATGAAGACTGATCAGATTTATGTGAACGGTGACGACGATCGCATCGCCGCGGCGATGGACAAAACTTCCGAGTTCGCCGGATGGGCCGGCGTATCCGCCAAGGAAGCCCTGCGCCTGCGCCTGATTTCGGAGGAGCTGATGGGCCTGCTCTCCGGCATCACGGAGAACGACTACACCGCGCTCTTCTGGATCGAGGGAAATGACCGCAAGTGTGAGTTCCATCTCCTTGGCAGAACGGAAATGACCCGCGAGCGCCGCGCGGAGCTGCTTGAGACCGCGACAAACCGGAAGAATGCCGCTGCCACCGGCATCATGGGCAAGATCCGCGACATGATCGGTGTCGGAGTCCTCGGGCTGAGGGACGTGATCAATGCTGATCCCGGGACGTCGGATGAGTCTCTGCTGTCCTTCTACGACGAGGGTGTCGACATGTCTTCCCCTGTCGAGGGAATGTCCATGTGGAGCCTCACCAATTACCGTGCCTCCATGCTGGAGATTTACGGCGACATGATGAAGGAGAAGGAAGAGCGGGAACCCTGGGATGAGCTGGAGCGCTCCATCATCGCCAACCTCGCGGACGACGTGCATGTAAGCATCCGCATGGACCGGGTCGAGATCGTGGTGTACAGGACTTATCAGCTGTAAAAACTTCTGATGGGAGCCTTATCCGCGCTGCCGGACGGAGTTCAGATAAAGCGTATGGTTGTAAGAGAGCTTACTTTGGATGAAGTGAGGGATGTCTACGTGAAGTACCTCACGGAGGATTTCCCCGCTGACGAGCTGCGGCCCCTGTACATGATCGAGGAGGCCATGCAGGAGAACAGGTATACCTGTTACGGCTGCTTCGACGACGGCGGGGTGTTCTGCGGATACGCTTTTTTCGCGAACCGGGTGACCGACAGGGGAAAGGATTATCTCTTCGATTATCTTGCGGTTGTAAAGGAAATGCGGGATAAAGGAGTCGGATCTGCTTTCTTCAAGGGCTTGTATGATGTAATGCAGGGCGCCGCAAGCGTTGTGGGCGAGGTGGAAAACCCCGATTACGCAAAGAGCGAAGAGGACCGCGCCTACAAGGAGTGGAGGATCCAGTTCTACCGGAGGAACGGCATGGTGATCACCGGCGTGACGGTTCTTCTTTACGGCGTGGAATACCGTGTTGTGGAGATGCCGGTGAACGGCGCGCACACGGATGAGGAGATCCGGGAGATTTATTCCGGGCTGTATCAGTCGATACTCCCCCCGAAAATGTATGAGGAGATATTCGAGCTCCATGAGCCCGATGCATGACAGGACGACATGGCTTCATTTGAGGAACTTCTGGAAAAAGACGGAAAACTGGTCTACAGAACCAGAGGGGTGAGCATGCTTCCCATGCTTCACGAGAACAGGGACCTGGTGATTATCAGGGTCCCTGTTTCGCGTCTTGCGCGGTATGACGTCGCCCTGTACAGGCGGGAAGGGGCATACGTCCTCCACCGGGTGATCGGGGTGGAAGAGGGGTATTACCGCATTCTGGGGGACAATACCTATGCTGTGGAACATGTGCCCGACAGCGAGGTAATCGGTGTCCTGACCAGTTTTGTCCGAAAGGGAAAAACTTACCAGGTGACGGACGCGAAATACCTCGCTTACGTCCGGTTCTGGCAGGCAGTTTACCCGATCCGGAAAGCGGCTTTCCTCTGCCTTAAGGCAGCAGCCCGTACAGCGAAGCGGCTGGGAATCCGCAGGAGACGGTAAGAGTTTTGAGGACCGAAGTGTAAGAGAGAAAGGACAGGGACGGCTCCCTGTCCTTCCTTTTTGTGTTAATGCCGGATTTTCCTGCCGGCAGCGGTGAGATGCGGATCCCGGCAGCCGGAATCAGAATTTCTGAAGATCCGCCTCTGTGGTATCGTCACCGATGGCAATAAACTCGGTTCCGGTCAGGCGGGCAAACATCGCGATATCGTCGCGGGTCAGCGAAGTGGAGACGACGGAGTGGTGCGCGCCGCCGGCATAGCACCATGCCGCCGTGCCGATCGCGAAGTTGGGCTTGTGGCGGTACATGATGCGCGCAACGGGAAGCTTCGGCATGGGGGCGGGCTGCTTCACAAGCTCGATGTCCGCGCAGATAATGCGGAAGTGGTCGCCCATGTCGACGAGGGTCACCTGGATGCCATCCCCGGTCACGCCGTCGAAAACGAGCCTTGCGGGATCGTCCTTGCCGCCGATGCCGAGAGGATGGACCTGGATCTCGGGCTTGGACGCCGCAAAGGACGCAGGGACCTCAAGCATGTGGGAAGCGAGCTCCAGCTCCTCGCCCTCGGTCAGGTCGTAGGTGTAATCCTCAATGAAACCGGTCGCACCGCCGCGGTTCTCGGCCATCTTCATCAGAACCGCGGAGAACGCGCTGATCTTGTAGTCGCCCTCGGGGCCGAAGCCGATGCCCTTGGCCATGAGGTTCTGGGCGGCAATGCCGGGCAGCTGGCGGAGGCCGAACAGATCCTGGAAGGTATCGGTGAACGCGCCGACACCCGTGCGGGCGATGAATTTGTCGAGAGCGACCTCGTATTTCGCCTGCTCACGGACAGCCTCGATATTGTCTGTCGCCATGGTGTATTTGGAGGTGTACTCGTCCATCTTGGCGTCGATCTCGGCATCGGAGGCCTCATCGGCGAGTTTTGCGATCTCGCCGATGCCCCAGTACTTGATTTCCCAGCCGTAGCGGATCTGAGACTCCAGGCGGTTGCCGTCGGTGACGGCGACGTCGCGCATATTGTTGCCGAAGGTTGCGACGGTCAGGTTCTTCGAGAGGCTGATGGCCTTTGCGACTTCGGCGAAACGGCGGATCTGGCTGATGACGCGCTCATGCTTGTAGTAGCCGGCAACAACTTCATGAGCGATGCCGAGGCGGGCGACGATATAGCCGTATTCGCGGTCGCCGTGGGCTGCCTGGTTGAGGTTCATGAAGTCCATGTCGATCGTGTCGTAGGGCAGCTTCTCATTGTACTGGGTGTGCAGGTGGAGCAGGGGCTTGGTCAGGTGCTGCAGGCCCTTGATCCACATTTTGGCGGGAGAGAAGGTGTGCATCCAGGTGATGACGCCGACGCAGTCGTCGTCATTCTCGGCGACACGGATATCCTCTACGCAGATCTTCGCGGTTTCCACTGTAGGAAGAAGCTCGATATCGACGACGTCTCCGAGCTTTTCGTTAAGGAAAACAACCATGTCGCGGCAGTCCGCGGCGACCTGCTTAAGGCATTCCTCGCCGTACAGGTCCTGGCTTCCGGGAATAAAGTACAGTTTGCTCATTTCACATGTCCTCCTTGGATATTGGCCGCGGAGCTAAAGCGGCTTCGATAATTATAGTCTCTCCGGTGCGGAATACAATGGAAACCATCCGCAGTTTAGCGGCAAAAATATCCATCTGCGGGCGTTTCCGGAGGCTGAGGCGCAAGATCAGGCACCGTGGATCACGGACGCCTCGATCCTGTTAAGAGCAGCGCAGCCGGTGAAGGCCATTGCCTTGGCAAGCTCGTCCCGCGCCTTCATGAGGTAGTCGCGGACGCCGTTCTCGTGATCGGCGGAGTAGGCAGCCATCAGAGGTCTTCCGATGCAGACGCCCTTCGCGCCGAGGGCTATGGATTTGAAGGCATCCATTCCGGTCTGGATCATGCAGTCGACGAAGAGAAGAGCTTTGCCTTCCGTGCATTTCAGGATGTCCGGAAGAATCTTCAGCGGGGGTACCGCATACTCGATGCGGTTGTTGTGATGGGAGATTACCAGGCCCTTCGCACCAGCCCGGAGAGATTCCTCCGCGTCGTATGTGCTGAGCACGCCCTTTACGATAAAGGGCAGGGAGGTGGAGGCAATGATCTCCTTCATCTCTGTCGTAGTCATCGGACGCTGCTTTATGCCGTTCACAATGTCCGGTCCGCCATTGAAGGAAAAAGCATGGTCGATGTCGATGCCGACGGCGAGCAGGCCGGCCTTTTCCGCGTGTTCTATTTTGCGGTAAATGATGTCGCGGTCATCGTAGGGCTTAATGATTTCGATGACTTTCGCGCCGGTGGAAGCGAGGCGGTCGATCTCCTCCTCCTCGGCCATGCCGTACCAGAGAACGCATCCTGCGTCAGCTGCGCCTTTTGCGAGGGCTATTGCGGCTCCGGGCTCGATGAAGTGATCCAGGTGGGAGAGGGCAGCGGTCATGATCGGGGAAGAAAACTTCTCACCGAACAGTTCGAAGGTCGTATCGGGGAAGTCTGCGTTCATGTAGCGGGTTTCGATGCGCAGCGAATCCAGGTATTCCCTGGCGATGCGGTTGGAATTGCCGATGTTTTCCATGATGATCCTCCTCTTGATGTGTGCTGCGGCAGAATTGCGCCGGCATTTATGCTGTCATTGTCACTATAGCAGAAAAGTGCATCGCGATACAGTGAAAGCGGCCGCGCGGAAAGCCGCGCGGCCGCAGTTAATGCTGGTTATACCGGAAATACAGGTACTTTAATCATTGAGATTTGCGCCGTACATCTTAAGGCCGGCCTCCGAAGCGCAGGCGAAGGGACCGGGGATGATGCTTACTCCTCTGTGCTCGCCGAGGTAGTCGGAGTTGAAGGTGATCGCCGTTCCGTCCGGATTCTCGAAGCGCTGATTGGGCTCAAAGGCATAGCCCAGAACATCGGAGTCGATAAGGTCGCACTTGAAATCACCGATGAAGTCGTAGACGTTGGTCTCGAGATACCAGCCGTCTTCTTTCTCGACGACGTCGATGTCGACGTGATTGTCATTGTCGACGATGTTGTGCTTCTCCTTCTTCCATGCCTTTGCGCCGTTGAAGTAGACGTTGCCGTCGCACCAGACCGGAAGATGGCTGTAGTGCGCGCGGGCGAGGCCCATCATATTGGGGATCTCGTTGTCCAGGTCGAACTGGGCGATCCACTCGTCGTAGGTAGGATACTCATCCCAGCAGTAGGTGCCGACCTGACGGTTCTCCTTGCTCACCCTGTCGGTGCTGTCACTGCGCATGACGAAGTCCTCGGCGGAGTACTTCTGGATGAAGATGTTGTTGTAGAAGCGGTTGTCGCCGTGCAGGAAGGTCATAAAGCCCTGGACCTCCGTGCGGTGCGGCATGTGGTAAGGCGTATAGCGGTCGCCGGTGCCCTCGCCGACATAGGTCAGTGCGCCGCAGATGATGTTGTGAACCATCGCGACACCTTCGGTGGCGATGCGCAGGCTGACGTCGGAGAGCAGCAGGTTGTTGTCGATGAGCGTCGGACCATGGCCTACCTCGACGAAGATATCCTGGCAGGTCATGCCGCCGGAGAGCTGCTTCGCGAATGCCGGCTTCTGGTTGTCGTGCAGGATATTGCCGGTGATCCGGGTTCCCTGGGCCTCCCAGTCGTTCCAGATGCCCATGGTGCAGTGGTGGATGTGGTTGCGGCGGTAGGTGACGTCGATGGCAGCGTGCATCTTGATGCCCGCGATCTCCGCACCGCCGAGCTCCATCATGTTGTTGATGTGATGGACATGGTTGTCCTCGATGATGCTGAACACTCCGCCCATGCGGCCGATGATGCCGCCCTGCTCGCAGTGATGGATGTTGTTGCGGCGGATGATGTGGCTTCCGACCTTCTCCTTGAGCCAGCCGTGATACTGGCCGCGGCAGACGGCGTCACGCTCCATCTGGGTGGGGCTCTTTAAGTGCTTCGTGGTGAAGTAGTGGTCATTCTCGGGATCGTAGTACTTGCCGACGGAAATGCCTGCGCACTTCGCGCCCCAGATCTCGCAGTCCTCGATGATCCAGCCCTTGGACCAGTGGGGGCCGATCATGCCGTCCTGGAATGCCGCGGGCGGTGCCCAGGTGCTGGCGGACTTGTTGATGTTGAAGCCGCTGACGGTGATATAGCCGCGGCCGATCTTCGAGGGCATGAAGCAGCGCCTGCGGACAGTGATCTCAACGTTTTCCTTTGTGGGATCCGCCCCGCCGAAATTGGCGTAGATCACGGTCTCGTTCTTCTCCGCATCCTGCTCGGCATACCATTTCCAGCGGGAAGCCTCGGGCTCCCAGGAGCACTCATAGACCTCGGCGGCGATGCAGGCCTCAAGGGAGGTCGCCTCGTAGAGCGCCTTGTCGTTAAGCCAGACGCAGCCGGTGTGCTTGTCGCGGGTCGCGAAGTACCAGTCGCCGAAAACATAGGTGGTGTAGGGGTTATAGTCGCCGAAGATGCTGTTCTTCACTCTGGTGACATAGACCGTGCCCTCGTACTGTTCCCAGTCCTTCACGGGCTCGGCGCCGGTGATCACCGCGCCGAGAGGCTCGGTGCTGCGGTAGGTGATGCGCGCATCCTCCGTACCGCCGTTTACGGGATCCACATATTCCCTGTAGGTGCCGGGAGCGACGAGGATTTCATCTCCGGGGACGGCGATTTTCGCAGCGTCATTGATGTGGCGGAAGGGCATTTCCTTTGTGCCGTTGCCGTCATGTCCGGCAGCGGCGTTCACATAGATCGTCATAGCTGTATTCTCCTAGGCAGTAGATGTTGTTGACCCCGCGGGACACAGCGCCTCGCGGGAGAATAACGATTAACTTCAGCATACCACAGATTCAGGAGACAGAGAACCGTCCCTGACGCCTGACTTGAAATAAGGCTTCGCTTGTTCGGCGTCCCCAAGGGGCACCGAACAAGCGAAGCCTTATTAAAGTGGAGAAGACAGGGAACTATTCCCTGTCTCCTTACCGTTCAGCCCAGTGCCTTCTCCATGAAGACCCGCATCTCCGCGATCGTCTGCCAGAAGACCTCGCCCTGGCCGCGGTCATGGGAGCCCTTCTCCAGCACCCTTAAGAGGATGGGATTGTCACTCGTATTCAGGGACTGCATTGTCGCTGCGAAGCTCTTCCCGTGATACGGCGGCACGTTGTTGTCGCACTCGCCGGTCTGGATGTAGACCGGGGGATAATCCACGGCGCGCACGTTGTGGACGGGAGAGTAGCTCTTAAGGTATAAAAACTCCTCCTCGGAGCGGTGCGGATCGCCATATTCCGTGATGTACATCGCGCCGCGGTCGTCGTCCGCAAAGTGGATCATGTCCGTGTGGGGAACGGAATCGATGACGCAGCCCCAGAGATCAGGGCGCATGGTGACCAGCGCGCTCATGAGCAGGCCGCCGTTGGAGCAGCCGCTGATGGCAATCTTCGCGGGAACGGTCCAGCCGTCGGCGATGACCTTCTCCGCGATGCCGATGAAGTCCGCGTAGCAGTTCTTCTTGTTCATTCCCATGCCGGCAAGATGCCATGCCGGACCATACTCGTTTCCTCCGCGGAGCAGGCAGTGCACATAGATTCCGCCCGAGAGCACCCAGCTGCGGATATTGGTCTGCGAGACCATCTCCGTGGACCACGGAGGCATGCTGATGTTGTAGCCGCCGTAGCCGTACATGAGGGTTCTGTGGTTCCCGTCCTTCTCCGCATCCTTCCTGCGGACAAGATAGTAAGGAATCTTCGCCCCGTCCGCACCAGATTCGGCAAAGAGCAGCTCTGCCACCATTTCGCTTCCGTCCGCGGGACTGCCCTGGGCGGTCTCAAACTTCTCCCCGTCGAATTTCAGGATGACGGGAGAGGAGGTGAAGCTGTCAAAACTGAAGAACTTCACTCCGCGTCCCTCACCGCAGGGAGCGATGGCGCAGACGGGCTCGGGGAGGGCGACAGGTGTGCCGTCCGGAACAGTTTTGACCGCACTCGCCGCGCAGCTCTGCACATGGACGAAAAGCTTTCCTCCCGCGGAGAATCCGCTGTCCATGTAGCCGTCCTTCTCCTCGTAGACAGTGCGGGCATCGGTTATTGTCCCTCCCCGGGGGATCACGATCAGCGTACCGTGATCGGATTCCTTAAGAGAGATGAAATAATGCCCGTCGGCCGTGGAATCCACGTAGATCAGCTCCAGGGGGCATCCCTCATTGAGGCAGGTCAGTTGTCCGCTCTCCTCCTCATAGGAGTAGAAGATGTGCTCGGAGTAATTCATGGAGAAGCAGAAAATAAAACAGCTTCCGTCCTCGGAGCGGGAGATCTCGCCGAAGATGGAATTCTCCGGATAGGTAAGGATTCCGGTCACTTCGCCGGTGTCCGCGTCCCAGCGCTGTATGGTGGTGAGGGAGCTTTCCCCCTCGACCTTTGTGGCGGGAGAGTAGAAGGAACGGCGTTTTTTGGACCAGCTGCCGCTGAAGGTCATGGGAAGAACCGCGAGGTTTTCCTTCTTCTCAAAATCGTAGATCACGATGTCCGGGCGGGGAGCCGCGTCAACCATGGTCAGGATTGCCAGAAGGTTCTCGTCCGTCGGGCAGGCATCCGCCGAGAACGACGTGCGCTCCGGAAGATCATAGCGCGCAAACAGCGTGCGGACCTTGTTCAGGCTGCTGTCCAGCTCCACGACACTGCTGTTGCCGTCTTTGCTCTCGGAGGCGAGGTAGCCGTCCTTCCAGGGAGAGAGTCTCATCATCGGCTCCGGGACATGCTCAGCCTTAAGCTTCGCCTTCATTGCCTCCACCTCGTCCCTGTCGAACCAGGCGTCGGTAAATGCGTTCTCCCTTGCGGTAAAGTCGAGGACTTCAGGGTCCTTCGTGTTTCTGAGCCAGGTGTAGGGGGCTTCCAGCTTATGGCCGAAGTAGTCCTCCACAAGATCCGCCCGGCGGCACTCAGGGTAGTTATACTTCATAGAACGGTTCTCCTTTGTCAATTTCAGGGTTTACTCAGAGCTTACGCCCGGTACAGCACCTTGCCGTTGATCATGGTCATCTTCAGGCCGGCCGCGACATATTTTGTCGGAAGTGCCTCGTAGATCAGGATGTCCGCGTCTTTTCCGGCTTCAAGGGAACCGACGCGGCTGTCTACATAGAGCATCTCCGCAGAATTCATCGTGATCATGCGGAGAGCGCGGACAGGATCCATGCCCTTGCGCACTGCCTCGCCGGCCTGGTAGATCAGGAGATTTTCCGGGGTCACCGGCCCGTCGGTCATGACGGTGACGCGGACACCGCGGTCATCGAGGCCCTTGCAGCACTCGAAGTCGATCTTTCCGCCCTCGCCGGGGAAGAGTCCCGCGGAGATGGGGCCGAAGATGACGCCGCGGACATGGGAGTCGGTCAGGACATCGTAGAAGTCGCTCGCGCCCTGTGCGTGGTCGATGGTGACCTCGATGTCGAACTCCTTCGCGATTTCCACTACCGTGACCATGTCATGCATATAGGTGTGGACTTTGAGCGGGATCTTCTTCTCCAGGACGGGGATGCCGTGCTCCAGCCCGAGGTCGTATTTGGGCATCTTCCCGGGATCGCCGGCGGCGGCTTCTTTCTTCTCCATGTACTCGCGCACCTGGCGAAGATAGTCGCGCAGCAGGAAGGCGATGCCCATGCGGGTCATGGGCATCTGCTTGTTCTTGGAGTACATGCCCTTGGGGTTGATGCCGGTCGCGGCCTTAAGGCAGACGGGGTGTTTGATGACGCGCTCCGCGATGGGGCCGGGATTGGATTTCATGACCATGCCCCAGCCGCCGATCACGTTGCCGCTGCCGGGGATGAGGCAGCTGGTGGTGATGCCGCAGCGGACGGCCACCTCGAAATCCCTGCTCTTCGGGTTGATGCCGTAATAGGAGTCCACCTCAGGGGTGCAGGGCTTCGTACACTCGTTTAAGTCCTCCGTCTCCATCTGCACGCCGCCGATGTGGCTGTGGGCGTCCACAAGGCCGGGGAGAACCGCGCATCCCGCGGCGTCGATAATCTCGGCGTCGGGATGAAGGTCCTTACCGACCGCCTCGATTTTTCCGCTGTCGCCGACGAGGATATCCGCCTCGAAGGGGGCGTCTTCCGTCATGGAGTAGACAAGTCCGTTCTTAATTACATACATCTTAATTCGTCCCCCTTCCTGTAGATCACGCGGCCGCCCATGTAGGTGGCGATGATTTCCGCCTCATAGGTCTCCAGAGGGTTCGCGCTCCAGAGCACGAGGTCCGCTCGCTTGCCTGCCTCGATGCAGCCGGTCACGTCGCCGACGGAGAGGAGTTTTGCCGGAATACTGGTCATCATGGGCAGGACTTTCGACTCATCTTTCATGATCTTCATCATGGCGATGCCGAGCCAGAGCACGTCCTCGCGCATCTGGAAGGAGCTGTCCACGCCGGAGAGGGCGACCTCAAGGCCCTTGTCCGCGAGGGCGGCGATACCCTTTAAGTCGAGCGCCATGGCGATGTCGTCCATCGTCATGGCGGAGGAGCGCACCACCAGGGGAGTGCCGCTCTTTAAGAGCCACTCCGAATCCGCGCCGATGCCGAAACCGTTGCAGAGCACAAGGCGCAGCTTCTCATAAGGCTTCACGATCTCCGCGACGAAAAGAGCGTCCTGCTCGGTGTCCGTGCTCACGAAGAGCGGCAGCTCGCCGTCCACAACGCGCTTTATGGCCTCGAGCTTCATATCCCTCGGCTTATCCTTTTCGATCTTATACTCGCTGGCCAGGCGGAGCTGCTCGGAGAGCTGTTCAAAGATCCACATCTTGGTCTGAGGGGCGACGTTGCGCTTGCCGTAGGCATCCTTCAGCTTCTTGCATACGGATGCCTTCATGCCGGCGCAGGGATTGACGCACATCGCAAACGGGTTCACGCCGTCCACCTCGAAGACCGCCATGGTGCCGCCGAAGAGGTTGTTATCCGTAGGAGTCACACCGACGGTGGTCAGGCCGAAGGCACCAAGCTGCTGTACGGTCGCGGCGCGGCCGTTGAAGGCGTATTTCACGTCGAGGTGGGGAGTAATGGGATCGGAGAGCTCGTCGTTGTCGTTGCTGGAGGGGCGGATTTCCGTCCAGGAGCCGTTGATGCCCCAGAAGGAGAGGGTCTGGATGAAGCCTGGCAGGATCTCCATCCCGGCGGCGTCGACGATTTCCTCCTCCGCCTTTTCACTGATGTGATCTCCGATTTCCGAGATCTTTCCGTCCTCGATCCTTAGATCCGCGGGAAAGACCTTCCCCTTGCCGTCGTGAATGCGACCGTTTCTGATGATCATGATGTTTCCTCCGTTTCATGAGTTTTGAAATACACCCGTTCCGGAAAGAGATTCAGAATCCGGAAGGAGCGGAATGCCGGGAAAATCGCATAAATATGAAAAAACTTGTATACATGTCAGATTTATAATATGATTATACACGAAAGTACGAATGCAATAGTATAGAAGTATGTACGAAGTGCTTTTACGCATTAAAGGGTTGGTGTAATGAAGAAGTATATTCTGAAACGACTTGGCACCGGTGCCTTAGTCGTTCTTTTTTCTGTTCTGTTCAATTTTGTCATTGTCCGGATGGCTCCGGGTGATCCCACCAGGCTTCTCGCCGGAAAGGATAATCCCAATCCCGAGCTCATCGCCATGCTCCAGGAAAAGTACGGGCTGAACAAGCCGGTGCTGACCCAGTTCTGGATTTACGTAAAGCAGCTTCTGCACGGGGACTTCGGCTATTCCTATGTCTCCAGCTCCACTGTCTGGGATCTCATCAAGGCGAGAATCGTGCCGACTCTTATGATCTCCTTAACCGGTGCGGTGCTGGCGCTCTTTATCGGAACGCTCCTCGGCATCTACGCCGCCCGCCGCAAGGGCTCCCGGTTCGATGCATTCCTGTGCGGAATATCCTATTTCTTTGATTCCACTCCCAGCTTCTGGCTCGGACTCATGATGATTCTGGTGTTCGCCTCGATTCTTAAGTGGTTCCCCACATCCGGAATGTACAACCTCCGCGGCAACTACACCGGCTGGAAGCATTTCCAGGATCTGATGAAGCACATGTTCCTGCCGGTGACCACGCTTACGCTGATCGACATCCCGTACTACTTCCGCATCGCGCGCTCCAGCGTCCTGCAGACCATGTCCGAGGATTTCATCATGACGCTTCGGGCGACGGGAATGAGCGAACGCAAGATCTTCAACAAGTATGTCATGCGCAACGCGATTATTCCCACCGTCACCGTGTTCGGCATCACGCTGGCCTACATGATTACCGGCGTCTCCATGATCGAGATCGTCTTCGCGTGGCCGGGCATGGGAAGGCTCATGCTGGACTCCATCACCAAGAGGGACTATCCGACGCTCTCCGGAATCTACCTGCTGCTCTCGATCTCCGTGGCGGTCATGATGATCATTGTGGATATTGTGTACGCCTGGATTGATCCCCGCATCCGCGTAGACAGCTGAGGCCTGAGGAAACGTACATTGCGGATGCGGGTCCGCATACCGTGTAGACAGCTGAGTCCTGAGGAAACAGAGCAATACACAAGAACAGATCGGCAGAAAAGAACAACCCCTATGAAAAACGATAAAACCAAAAAAGCCCTTGCAAAACTTCTGAGTACAATAAAAAACAATACCCAGCTGAGAATCGGACTGATTTGTCTGGGCATCCTGCTTCTGATCGCCGTCATCGGTCCGCTGGTCGCGCCCTATGACCCCAAGAGGCTCAACGATGACCTTCTGGCGGCGCCGGGGTCCCAGTATCCTCTGGGCACGGACAATCTCGGAAGGGACGTGTTCTCCCAGATCCTTCACGGCGCCAAGACCTCCTTGGAAATCGGCTTCATCGCGGCCATTATCTCGGCAGTCATCGGCGTCATTTTCGGCGGCATCGCGGGCTTTTACGGCGGCATCGCGGACAGGATCCTCAATGAGGTCATGAACATTTTCCTGATGCTTCCGACCTTCTTCCTGATCCTGCTCATCATCGCCACCTTCGGCAGCTCAATGTTCAACGTGATGATCGTCATCGGCCTGACCTCGTGGGTCGGCAACGCGCGCCTTATGAGGGCGCAGGCCAAGGCCATCCGCGAGCGCACCTTCATCCGCAGCTGCATCGCGATGGGGGAGAGCCGCTTCTCCATCCTGTTAAAGCACGTGCTCCCCAACGGAATCTTCCCGATCATCGCGAACACGACCATGAACATTTCCGGCGCCATCCTGACGGAAGCAGGCCTTTCCTTCCTGGGACTCGGCGATCCGAACGTGGTGAGCTGGGGACAGGTCATCTCCAACGGCAAGGGGTATCTCCCGAAGGCATGGTGGATCACGACCTTCCCGGGAATCATGACCATCTTCACGGTGCTGACCTTTTTCCTCATCGGCGAGGGCCTGAACAGGGTCTTAAGCCCCAAGATGGACGCGAACAAGTAAGAGCGCAGGTGCGGAGTACAAATGAGTTTACTGGAAATCAAAAACGTCAATATCAACTATAAGACGCCGAACAAAACCGTGTACGCGGTCCAGGACGTCTCCCTTACGGTGGAGGAGCAGGACTCCGTCGGCATCGTCGGGGAGTCCGGATCGGGCAAGTCCACCCTGGCGATGGGAATCCTGCGGCTTCTCCCCGAGAACATCATCGAGACCAGTGGACAGGCGCTGATCAACGGTCAGGATATCTTCACCATGGATACAAAAACTCTGCAGGACGTGCGGTGGAAGGAAATGGCCGTCGTCTTCCAGAAGTCGATGAACGCCTTAAGCCCCGTGCACCGCATCGGCGCCCAGATGGAGGATATCTACCGGGTCCACTACCCGAACGAGCCGAAGGAAAAGATCCGGGAGAGAATCTATGAGCTGCTGTCTCTGGTGAATCTCTCGGACCGCGTGTACATGTCCTATCCGCACGAGCTCTCCGGTGGCATGATGCAGCGCGTCGCCATCGCTCTCGCGCTGATCTTCAAGCCAAAACTTCTCATCATGGATGAGGCGACCACCGCGCTGGATGTGGTGACTCAGACCCAGATCCTGAACGAGATCATGGACCTGGAGAAGTCGCTGAAGATCGCGCGCATCATGATCACGCACGACATGAGCGTCGTCTCCTCGACGTGCAGGCATGTGGTCGTCATGTACGCGGGCCGCATCATGGAGAAAGGCACGGTCGAGGATGTACTGGTAAATCCGAAGCACCCTTACACGCAGGGACTGATGAATTCTTTCCCGTCCTTTACCGGCGAGAAGACGAACTTAAGGGGGATCCCCGGAAGCCTGCCCGATATGGGCATTAAACCCACCGGATGCGTGTTCGCTTCCCGGTGCCCGAAGGCGACGGACCGCTGCCGGGGAGAGATCCCTGCGCTGACCGAGGTCGCGGAGGGCTGGGAGGTTGCCTGCTTTACGCCGGGCGAGTAGCTGCCCGGAGAAGCTTAGGCGGCATGAATCTCATCCGGTAATCCCGCCCGGAGCAGAGCGGCGGGACCGGATCCGGCTTTATAGGGAGAACGGAATGAGCGAGTTTATCCGGGTGGACAGCCTGGTCAAGTACTACATACAGAAGAAGGTTGTAAAAAAGGACGGCAAGTCGCAGTCAAAACAGACGGTCAAGGCCGTGGACGGCGTGAGTTTTGACTTGAAAAAGGGCGAGATTCTGGGAGTCATCGGCGAGTCCGGCTGCGGCAAATCGACGCTGGGGCGAGTGCTGATGCGTCTTGAGGACCCCACGTCCGGAGATGTGTACATCGAAGGGGCGTCCACGGGGGAACTGGTGAAGAAGGATCGGCTGGCATTCCGCAGGAAGTGCCAGATCGTCTTCCAGAATCCTTTCGATACCTTTGATCCGCGCTATACCATCCGCAAGATCCTGTTGAGCGCTGTCACGCTTCACGGAATCGGAAGCACGGCGGAGGAGCGCCTGAAGATCTGTACCGATATTCTGGAGCAGGCGGGGCTGATTCCGGCGGAGGATTATCTGGACCGGTATCCCTTTGAGCTCTCCGGCGGCCAGCTGCAGCGCATTTCCATCCTGCGCAGCATGCTGCTGAATCCCGAGTTCCTTGTCGCGGATGAGCCGGTGTCCATGCTGGACGTCTCGGTCCGCGCGGACATCATCAATATGCTGACCGGGCTGGTGAGAGAGCACGGAAGCTCCATGGTGTTCATCTCACACGACATCGCGACCACGAGATATATTTCCGACCGCGTGGCAGTCATGTACCTCGGCAGGATCGTAGAGATCGGCGACACCGATGACATTCTTCACAATCCGCAGCACCCCTACACCCAGGCTCTGATCTCCAACTCACCGGATATCGATCCCCGTGTGAAGAAGGAGGCGGTTATCCTGGAGGGAGAGCCGCCCACGCCCATCGGAACCGGCCCCGGATGCTATTTTGCTCCCCGCTGCCGCTACGCGACGGAGGAGTGCCGGAAGAGTTATCCGGAGTTCCGGGACTGCGGGAATGGCCGTATGGTTGCCTGTTACCGCGCGGGAACATCCGGCGGTGCGGTTCCGCAATAGAAAGAGCAGGGCCGATGTCCGGTCCGAAAGACCGGTACATCTTTGATAAGGCAGCTGCCGGACAGAGAAGGTAACGCTTAAGAAAAGCGAACCGATAATACAGTGAGCAGGCCGGTTCCGCGCGGTGCGGTTCCGGTCACTCAAAAGAAAAGGAGGACTATTTATGAAAAAACTGCTCAGCAGCATCGCAGCCCTCGTCCTGGTGATGAGCCTGGTCGGCTGCGCTGCAACACCCGCTGCTCCCGCGGCGGCACCCGAGCCCGCGGCAGCTGCTGCCGAGGC